>ERZ777003.169-NODE-169-length-134185-cov-14.044994_pt1 | contig 134185 bp, 131 predicted proteins | sample MGYA00374956_ERZ777003 | MGnify/ENA primary metagenome ERZ777003 (study PRJEB29302, sample SAMN06268252) | bioreactor metagenome | isolation source: Joint BioEnergy Institute, California, USA | place: USA:Joint BioEnergy Institute, California, USA | collected... | reverse complement strand
TCCGGGAAGGCGGCCGCACGGTGGGCGCCGGCGTCGTCACCAAGATCATCGAGTAGGCAGCCGGTTCACCCTACGGGAGATTGACCCATGGTCGCGAAGAAACCGACACAAAAGATCCGGATCCGGCTCAAGGCCTACGACCATCGCATCCTCGACCAGTCGGCCGAGAAGATCGTCGAGACCGCCGAGTCGACAGGAGCCAAGGTGGCGGGTCCGGTGCCGCTGCCGACGAAGATCGAGAAGTTCTGCGTGATCCGGTCGCCGTTCATCGACAAGGACTCGCAGGAGCAATTCGAGATCCGCACGCACAAGCGACTGATTGACGTGCTGGATCCGAGCGGGAACACCATCCGGGCGCTGATGCGACTGAACCTGCCGGCCGGTGTTGATATCGAGATCAAGCTCTAAATGGAGCAGGGCCGCGAGCGAATAATGTGCGCGACTCGCGGCTGACGGCTCCTAAGGGAGAGAGCCAATGATCAAAGGAATGATTGGTCGAAAATTGGGCATGACGCAGATCTTCGATGAGACCGGGGTAGCTCATCCGGTCACCGTCATCGAGTGCGGCCCAAACGTTGTGACGCAGATTCGGACGAAGGAAAAGGACGGCTACGAGGCAGTTCAGCTCGGGTTCGGCCTCCTCAAGCGTCCGAACCGGCCGGAGCAGGGGCATCGCCGGGCGAGCGGGTACATGTCTCGCTACCTGCGCGAGGTGCCTGTCGACTCGGTTGAGGACATTCAAGTCGGCCAGGTGATCAAGGCCGATCAGTTCGCGGTCGGCGATTTGGTTGACGTCACCGGCACGTCGAAAGGTCGCGGCTTCCAGGGCGGTGTCAAGCGGCACGGCTTCCGGGGCGGGCCGCGGACGCACGGTCAGTCCGACCGGCAGCGCGCGCCGGGCTCGATCGGCTCCAGCGCGACGCCGGGCCGGGTGTTCAAGGGGCTGCGCATGGCCGGTCACATGGGCCATGAGCGCGTGACCGTCCAGAACCTGAAGGTGATGCGCGTCGATCCCGAGCGCAATCTGCTGCTGGTGAAAGGGTCGGTGCCCGGTCACTTGAAGGGACTCGTCATCGTCCGGCACGCCGTGAAGGGGCCAAAGGGCGGCAAGAAGTAGCCGGCGATCGGTCGCGGGCCGGTAGCAGCGCGACGCAGGAGCAGAGGCTCTCGGCTACTGGCCACAGGAGAGATTGACGATGCAGGTGAATGTCTACAACACCGACGGCGAGGTGGTGGGCACAACCGAGCTCGACGACAGTGTCTGGGGCATCGAGCCGCACATCGCGGTGATGCACCAGGCGCTCGTGATGCAGCTCGCCAACGCCCGCGTCGGCACGCACGATACCAAGACGCGCAGCGAGGTGCGCGGAGGTGGCCGCAAGCCGTGGCGGCAGAAGGGAACCGGCCGCGCGCGGCAAGGCTCGATCCGAGCGCCGCAGTGGAAGGGCGGCGGTGTGGTCTGGGGACCGCACCCGCGGAAGTACACGCAGGCGATGCCCAAGCAGATGCGCCGGCTGGCGGTGCGCTCGGCGCTCTCGGCCAAGCTGCGGGATGACCGCGTCACGATCATCGAGGGGCTGGCCGATATCGAGCCGAAGACGAAGGCGATGAAGGCCATCCTCGAGAAGCTGCCGGAGTCGCGCTCCTTCCTGATCGTGATGCCGGACAAGATCGAGGTGATCGAGCGGGCGGCCGGGAATCTGCCGAACGTTTGGACGATCCGGGCGAACTACCTCAACGTGCGCGACGTGCTCAAGTACGATCGCCTGGTGGTGACCCGCGAGGCGATTGAGCCGATCGAGGCATGGCTTGCGTTGCCGCCGGAGAAGCGGGAGCCGAGCGCGTGGAAGCGCGCGCGCCTCGAGGCGGCGGCCCAGGCAGCGGGCGGAGGAGCATGACATGGCTGAGCTACGAATTGAAGATGTCATTCGTCGGCCGCTGATTACAGAAAAGAATACGTTCTTGATGGAGAAGGGCCAGTACACGTTTGAAGTGGCGCCCGAGGCGAACAAGTATCAGATTCGCGAGGCCGTCGAGAAGACGTTCAACGTCCGGGTCAAGGCGGTCAACACGCTGATCGTGAAGCCGAAGCCGAAGTCGCGATTTGCATCGCGGCGCGGCGGGCGGATCGAGGGAGCCACCCGGCGCTGGAAGAAGGCGATCGTGACGCTCCAGCCGGGTGACCGGATCGATCTCTTCGAGCAGGTCTAGCGCGGGCGCGGAGAGAGGAGATAGGCGATGCCCATTCGCAAATACAAGCCAACCTCGCCGGGCCGGCGACAGATGTCCGTCAGCACGTTCGAGGAGATCACGAAGAAGGAGCCGGAGAAGAGCCTGATCGAGCCGCTCAAGAAGCACGCCGGCCGGAACAACATCGGCCGGATCACGGTGCGGCACCGGGGCGGCGGCAACAAGCGCTTCTACCGGATCATCGATTTCAAGCGGAACAAGCACGGAATTCCGGCTCGGGTCGCCGCGATTGAATACGATCCGAATCGCTCCGCCCGCATCGCTCTGCTCTTCTACGCCGACGGCGAGAAGCGGTACATCCTGGCGCCGCTCGGCCTGAGCGTCGGTGACACGGTGATTTCCGGTCCCGATGCGCCAATTCGGACTGGGAATGCGCTGCCACTGCGGAACATCCCGGTCGGTACGCAGATTCACAACATCGAGCTGCGGCGCGGTCGTGGTGGCCAGCTCGTTCGCTCCGCCGGAGCCGCTGCTCAGCTGATGGCGAAGGCGGGCGATTACGCGCAGGTTCGTATGCCGTCTGGCGAGGTGCGCCTGGTCCACCTGGACTGCATGGCAACCCTCGGCCAGGTCGGCAATGTTGATCATGAGAACATCGTTATCGGGAAGGCCGGTCGCAATCGGCACATGGGTCGCCGGCCGGTCGTGCGTGGCTCCGTCATGAACCCGCGCGACCATCCGCATGGCGGTGGTGAAGGCAAGGCACCGATCGGTGGTCAGCCGAAGACCAAGTGGGGCAAGCCAGCCTTCCGCCGCACGCGGAATAACAAGCGGACTGATCCGATGATCGTGCGCCGCCGCCCGGCCAATAAGGGGCGGGGTAGGTAAGCCGGTGGCCTAGCGCCGGTCGGCTCCGGCACAGTCCGTGAGACGCACCGATCGGCGACCGGCGACCAGCACTTTGCTGGAGGACAGGAATGGTACGGAGTTCCAAGAAGGGGCCATATATCGACCCCAAGCTGCGCGCGAAGATCGAGGCGCTCAACCGCAGCGGTGAGCGGCGCGTGATCCGGACCTGGGCACGAGCCTCGACGATCTATCCGGAGATGGTCGGTCACACGATTGCGGTGCACAACGGGCGCCAGCACGTGCCGATTTACATCACGGAGCAGATGGTCGGTCATCGCCTCGGCGAGTTCGCCCCGACCCGGACCTTCCGCGGGCACGGTAAGGACGCCGACCGGCGATCCCGGCGGTAATTCGCGCGGAGGAGGACGACTCGAATGGAAGTGAGAGCCCATCTCGGGCGGGTGCGTATCTCGCCACGTAAGGCGCGGCTCGTCGTCGATCTCTGTCGCGGCAAGCGCGTGCTCGAGGCGCAGACGATGATGCGCTTCGTCCCGAACAAGGCGGCGGTCGAGGTCGAGCGACTCCTGAAGTCGGTCGCCGCGAACGCCGAGAACAATTACGACCTTGACCCAGAGGACCTGTGGATCAAGGAGATCTACGTCGACGAGGGGCCGACGTACAAGCGGTACAAGGCGAAGGCGCGGGGCCGCGTCGGCCGCATCTTGAAGCGGACGAGCAAGATCACCGTCATCGCCGAGGACCGGGGAGGCCAGTAAATGGGACGCAAGGTCAATCCGATTGGCTTCCGGCTCGGAATCGTGACGGACTGGGAGTCCAAGTGGTACGCCGAGCGGAACTACACCGATCTGCTGCATGAGGATCTGAAGATCCGGCGGATCGTGATGAACGAGCTGACGCGGGCGGGTATCTCCCGCATCGAGCTCGAGCGCTCGGCCAACAAGGTGGATGTCACGCTCCACACGTCGAAGCCGGGCATCGTCATCGGCAAGCAGGGGGCCAACGTCGAGCGCATCCGGCAGATGCTGGAGAAGGAGATCGGCAAGAAGGTCCACCTGAAGATCAATGAGATCAAGGTGCCAGAGACCGATGCGCGGCTGATCGCCGAAAGCATCGCCGAGCAGATCTCCCGCCGCGTCTCCTATCGGCGCGCTATGAAGCACGCCGTCCAGCAGGCGATGCGCCGCGGTGCCAAGGGCGTGATGATCAAGCTCAGCGGTCGCCTCGGCGGCGCTGAGATGAGCCGGACCGTCACCGAGATGGATGGGCGGATTCCTCGCCAGACGCTGCGCGCCGATATCGACTACGCCGTCGTCCACGCTCATACCACCTACGGGCGCATCGGCGTCAAGGTGTGGGTCTATAAGGGCGATGTCTTGCCGCAGGCGCGCCCGGTCACGGCGGAAACGCTGACGGCGGAGCTGGCGGCCGCCACGGCCGGAGATTAGGGCGAGGCACGGGCGACCGACTCGCCGCTCGTAACCTGAACCTCCGCGGAGGAGCGTAGCGATATGTTGATGCCGAAGCGAACCAAATATCGAAAGATGATGCGGGGCAAGATCTCAGGTCGGGCCTCACGCGGCGCGACGATCGCGTTTGGCGAGTACGCCCTGCAGGCGATTGAGCCCTCGTGGATCTCGGCGCGGCAAATCGAGGCCGGACGCCGCGCGATCACCAACTATCTGAAGCGCGGTGGTAAGGTCTGGATCCGGATCTTCCCGGACAAGCCGGTGACGCAGAAGCCGGCCGAGACCCGGATGGGTTCCGGCAAGGGGAACCCTGAGTATTGGGTGGCGGTCGTCAAGCCTGGTCGCATCATCTTTGAGGTGGCCGGTGTGTCGGAGGAGCGCGCCCACGAGGCGCTGCGCCGCGCGGCGATGAAGATGCCGATCAAGTGCAAGATCATCTCTCGCCCGGCCGCTGTCGTTCCCGCCACGTCCGAGGAGGTCGAGGGCGGCGAGGAGGATGCGGCATGAAGCCGGCAGAGATCCGCGCCATGACGAATGAACAGCTAGAGGATCGCCTGACGGAGCTTCACGCGGAGTGGCAGCGACTCCGCTTCCAGGAGGCGATCGGCAAGCTGACCGATACGGCGCGAATTCGCCAAATTCGCAAAGACATCGCGCGGATTCACACGATCCGCCGAGAGCGTGAACTCGACGAGGCGCTGCGCGCCAAGGTTGCAAGCGGACGCTAGGCGGCGGGTTCGCGTTCAGGAGTAGACAGGGATGACAGAGGCAGGTGCACCAGCGTCCGAGCAGACCCAGCAGGGCAAGCGCACCTATGCGCAAAAGCCGCGCATGCAGAAGGTCGGACGCGTGGTTAGCAACAAGATGGATAAGACGGTCGTCGTCGCTGTCGACTACGTCCGGCGGCACCCGCTGTATCGCAAGCGGATCACCCGGACGAGCAAGTTCATGGCGCACGACGAGTACAACCAGTGCCAAGAGGGAGACATCGTTCGGATCGAGGAGACCCGGCCGCTGTCTGCCCGCAAGCGCTGGATCGTTCGAGAGATCCTGCAGCGCGGCGTCCAAGTCTAGTCGCGCGGGGTTCGGCGTCAGGTGGCAGGCGTTAGGAGAGAGGCAAGCGCGATGCGGGCGCCAACCCGGAATGATGCAGTCGGTCTCCTAACGCCTGACGCCGGACGCCAGGGAGTTGTACGGAGATGATTCAACCGCAAACTCGGCTGCGCGTGGCCGATAACAGCGGCGCGCGCGAGATCATGTGTATCCGGGTGCTGGGCGGCTCGGCCAAGAAGTACGGCACGGTCGGCGACGTCATCATCGCTTCGGTGAAGGTGGCTCAGCCGAACACGCCGGTCAAGAAGGGTGATGTCGTCCGGGCGGTGATCGTGCGGACGGCCGCCGAGTATGGCCGGCCCGACGGGAGCCACATCAAGTTCGACGACAACGCTGCCGTCTTGATCAACCAGCAGGGTAACCCTCGCGGTACCCGGATCTTCGGCCCGGTGGGCCGAGAGCTGCGCGAAAAGCAGTTCATGCGGATCATTTCGCTCGCACCAGAAGTGCTGTGAGAGGGATCCGGAGTCAGCTGGCAGCCGCATCGAACCTGCTGCTCTGACTCCGAGGGGCCCGACTCCCAACGGAGAGAAGCGATGAGAAAAATTCGAAGCGGCGACACCGTCGAGGTGATCAGCGGCAAGAACAAGGGGATGCGGGGGAAGGTCCGCGTCAACTTGATCAAGGAAGACCGCGTGATCGTCGAGGGCGTCAACATCGTCATCAAGCACGTACGGCGGGGGCGCGCGCGCCAGGCCGGACGGATCGAGGTCGAGGCGCCGCTCCATGTCTCGAAGGTGATGCTGGTCTGCCCGAATTGCGGAAGCCGGACGCGGGTGGGTATCCGCACTGGCGCCAACGGCAAGAACGAGCGGTATTGCAAGAAGTGTGAGCAGACGATCCCGCGGCCGGAGGCTGCGTGACCGGCCCGCGGCGGGGTGTAATCGGAGGGCGGCCTGAGCGTCGGGAGAGCCGGCGGACCAGGCGGGAACGCCCAGCGTGGTGAAACGCACGAAGCGAGGAACACAATGGCTCGATTGCTCGAACGCTACCGAAATGAGGTCGTTCCGCAGCTGATGGAAGAGTTCGGCTACCGGAACATCATGCAGGTGCCGAAGCTCGAGAAGATTGTCGTCAACATCGGGCTCGGCGAGGCGATCCAGAACGCCAAGGCGATCGATGCCGCGGTGGCCGATCTGATGGCGATCACCGGGCAGAAGCCGGTCGTGACGCGGGCCAAGAAGTCGATCGCGGCCTTCAAGCTGCGCGCCGGGATGCCGATCGGAGCGATGGTGACGCTGCGCGGGCGGCGCATGTACGAGTTCCTGGACCGGCTCCAGAGCGTCGCGATGCCGCGAATCCGCGACTTCCGCGGTGTCTCGCCGAATTCGTTCGACGGGCGTGGCAATTACACGCTCGGCCTGCGCGAGCAGATCATCTTCCCGGAGATCGATTACGACAAGATCGATAAGACCCGGGGCCTGGAAATTTCGTTTGTCACTACCGCGAAGACTGACGAGGAGGGGCGCCGCCTGTTGGCGCTGCTCGGCATGCCCTTCGCGCGGACCGGACGATAAGGCGTCGGCGCTCGCAGCGACCGATGCAGTCGCGCGGAGTTTCATACCGGCGAGACAGCGCCGGGGAAGAGCGCGGAAGAAGGAGTTGTTAGATGGCAAAGAAGGCCTGGATCGTCAAGGCCCAGAAGCCACCCAAGTTTCAGGTGCGGCATGTCAATCGCTGCAAGCTCTGCGGCCGCAGCCGCGCCTACATGCGGAAGTTCGGTGTCTGCCGGATTTGCTTCCGCGAGCTGGCCTCGCAGGGCAAGCTCCCGGGCGTCACTAAGTCGAGTTGGTAACCATTTCTTAGCGCCGAACGAGCCAAACCACCCGTCGGTGAAGGCGGGGTCGGTGGACGACGGAGACGTAGCTTATGGCAGTCAATGACCCGATCGGCGATATGCTGACCCGGATTCGCAACGCGGGGATGGCCCGCAAGCCGGACGTGGTAATGCCGTCCTCGAAGATCCTGGTCGCGATCGCCGATATCCTCAAGCAAGAAGGGTATATCCAGGATTACCAGGTTATCGAGAAGAAGCCGCAGAACCAGCTGCGCATCGTGCTGCGGTACGGTCCGGACAAGCGCCACACGATCCGGGAGCTGAAGCGCATCAGCAAGCCCGGGCTGCGGGTGTACGCCGGCAAGGATGAGATTCCCCGCGTGCGCAGCGGGCTCGGTATCGCCATCGTCAGCACGCCGCAGGGCGTGATGTCCGGGTATGAGGCGCGTCGGCGCGGTATCGGCGGCGAGGTCCTCTGCACGGTCTTCTAGGGGATATCGGAGGGAACAAGATGTCGCGAATTGGACGAAGGCCGATCCCCATTCCTGCGGGCGTCGAAGTCACTGTCGGCGAGGACAACCTGGTAACGGTCAAGGGCCCGAAGGGAACGCTGAGCCACCGCGTGGCGCCCTCACTGACGGTGCAGCGGGAGAACGGGACGATCAACATCGTTCGTCCGGACGATGAGCGAGTGAACCGCGCCCTGCACGGGTTGACGCGGACGCTCGTCAACAACATGGTGGTCGGCGTCACCCAGGGATTCCAGAAGGTTCTCGAGATCCAGGGCGTCGGCTACCGCGCTCAGATGGAGGGCAAGACCCTGGTCCTCAACGTCGGGTTTTCCCATCCCGTGCGGGTCGAGCCGCCGGAAGGGATCACGTACTCGGTTGAGGGCACGAACCGGATCACGGTCGCTGGCATCGACAAGCAGCTCGTCGGTGAGATGGCCGCTCGAATTCGCGGGATCCGGCCGCCCGAACCCTACAAGGGCAAGGGCATTCGGTACGAAGGCGAAGTGATCCGTCGGAAGGCGGGCAAGGCTGGTAAAGCGAGGTAGTGAGATCCGAGCCGGCCACTGATTGCTGATCTGAGTCGCTGAGGCGATACGATCGGCGGGTGGCGCTCGACTCATGGCACTGGAGCGAAGCGATGCGGTGGAAGTACACGAAGAAACTGACGCCACGCCAGCGCCGGCATCGCCGGGTCCGGGCGAAGGTGAGCGGAACGCCGGAGCGGCCGAGGCTCAACGTGTTCCGGTCGTCGGCGCACATCTACGCACAGGTTATTGACGACACGGCTGGCCGGACCCTGGTTGCCGCGAGCGATCTGGAAGAAGAGGTTCGGCAGCGCGCGGGTGAAGGCGCGACGAAGACCGCTCGGGCGAAGATCGTCGGCCAGGTGGTGGCCGAGCGCGCGAAGCAGCACGGGATCGAGACCGTGGTCTTCGACCGGGGTGGCTTCCTTTACCACGGCCGCGTCGCGGCTGTCGCCGAAGGCGCCCGCGAGGCTGGTCTGCGCTTCTAGCGCGAGGGAGAAGGAGTAAGCGATGGACCGCGAAGAGCGTGGCTCCCGGCGGCGAATGGATGGGGAGCCCGCCGAGTTTGAAGAGCGAGTCGTCCAGATCAACCGCGTTGCGAAGGTTGTGAAGGGCGGCCGCCGGTTCAGCTTTGGCAGTCTCGTCGTCGTCGGCGATGGACGCGGCCGGGTCGGTGTCGGCCTCGGCAAGGCGGGCGAGGTGCCGGATTCGATCCGCAAGGGCGTCGAGGCGGCCAAGAAGTCGATGATCACCGTGCCGCTCGACGGCACGACGATCCCGCACGAGATCGAGGAGAAGTTCGGCGCTTCGCGCGTGCTCCTGAAGCCGGCCGCGCCCGGTACTGGCGTGATTGCCGGTGGCGCGGTACGCGCGGTGGTCGAGCTGGCGGGCATCCGCGACGTGCTGACGAAGTCGCACGGGAGCAACAACCCAATCAACGTAACGCGAGCGACGCTGAAGGCGTTGACGAAGCTCGAGTCGATGGAGTCGGTTGCTGCCCGGCGCCGGCGGGAGCGCCCGATTCGGCGGCCGAGGGGAGCGGCGTCGGGTGCGGCAGCGCCAACCGCGGCGGAGTCGGCCGAGTCGCCGCGCGAGGAGAATGGTGGACGCGCGCGGGCTGGCCGGGGGCGCAGGAGTGAGCAAGCGTGAGTAAGCAAACTTCCACTAACCCGACCGAGCAGCGAACGCTGCGCGTGACGCTGGTGCGGAGCACGATTGGTCGGCCGCGCGACCAAGGCGAGACGGTTCGGTCGCTCGGTTTGCGCCGGCTCCACCAGACCGTCGAGGTGCCGGACACGCCGTCAATGCGCGGCATGATTGACAAGGTGCGTCACCTTGTCGAAGTCGAAGACCCGGCGGAATAATCAGTTGAATGAATCTTGCGCGGCAGACGCGCTTAGCAAGAATCGAGGCGAGTCATGCCACTCAATTTGACTGATTTGCGACCCAATGAGGGCGCGAATCGCCCGAAGAAGCGAGTCGGACGCGGTACCGCCAGCGGCCATGGCAAGACCGCCGGCCGCGGCACGAAGGGCCAGAAGGCCCGCTCCAACCCGGGAGTTGGGCGCGGTTTCGAAGGCGGGCAGCTGCCGATTCAGCAGCGGCTTCCGTACAAGCGCGGGTTCACCAACATCTTCAAGACTCCCTGGGAGGTCGTGAACCTGGGCCGGCTGAACGAACTCGCCGTTGACGGACCCATCACGCCCGACGTCCTATATCAGCACCGCGTGATCCGCGGCTTGGAGTTCCCGGTCAAGATACTGGCCGATGGCGAGCTCACCCGTCCGGTGGAGGTGCATGCGCACGCCTTCTCCGCGGTTGCGCGTGAGCGAATCGAGGCCGCCGGCGGAACGGTGACGGTGCTCGAGCGAACCGATCGATGGGTGCAGGCCCGGCCCCGCAGCCGCCGCGTTCCCTTGACGCGGGCGGAAAAGCGGGCGCGCGAAAACGCAACCGCGTCGAGCGAATGATTGCTGCCCGCTCGCCGCGAGGTGGACCCTTGCGCGAGCCGATTCGATCCGAGGCCGCGCTGGGTGAGCGGTGAGCGGGTCAGGAGTTTGAGCGATGCTCGAAGCCGTCATCAACGCCTTCAAGATCCCAGACCTTCGGCGCCGAATTCTCTTCACTCTGGGTATGCTGGCAATCTTCCGCTTCATCGCCAGCATCCCAGTGCCTGGCGTCAATCGTCGGGAGCTGCAGGATTTCATTGAGAACAATCAGCTCCTCGGCATGCTCAATCTCTTCTCGGGGAGCGGTCTCGACACGTTCTCGGTCGTCGCGCTCGGCGTCTATCCGTACATCACGGCGTCCATCATCATGCAACTCATGACGCCGATCATCCCGCGGCTGAACGAGCTGTCGAACGAAGGCCAGCAAGGGCGGAATAAGATCAATCAGTACACCCACTGGCTGACCGTACCGCTGGCGTTCCTGCAGGGATACGGTCAGGCGCTCCTCTTCTCCCGCACAACAGGATCGGATGGCCGGCCCTTGTTGGAGAACTTCGGCCTCTTCGACAGTGACACGTTCTTGCCGTCGCTCGCGATTCTCACCTCGATGACCGCCGGCACGATGCTGCTTGTCTGGATGGGCGAGCTGATCACCGAGAACGGGATCGGCAATGGCGTCTCGATCATCATCTTCGGCGGCATCGTCGCGAGCTTACCCGGCGCCGTGGGCAGACTCCTGACTGGCGGCTCGACGTCGGACAACCTCATCGGGACGGTGATGTTCGTCGCGATCGTCCTCTTCACGATCGTCGGCATCGTCCTGATCAACGAGGGCCAGCGGCGCATCCCAGTCCACCACGCGAAGCGGATCCGCGGCAATCGGGCCTACGGCGGTACGACGACCTACATCCCGCTGAAGGTCAACTCCTCCGGCATGATCCCGCTGATCTTCGCGGTCAGCATCATGGTTTTCCCGGGCATGATCGCCAATTTCTTCTCGAGCTCGAGCCGCGAGTGGGTCCGGGATCTTGGCGGGTTCATTAGCCGGTACTTCGATCCGAACCGGCCGCTGTACAACATCATCTACTTCTTGATGGTCATCGGGTTCACCTACTTCTACACGATGGTCATCTTCCAGCAGCAGAAGATCCCAGAGAATCTCCAGCGCCAAGGCGCCTTCATTCCGGGTGTCCGGCCGGGTCGGAACACGGCGCTCTATCTGCAGCGCGTGCTGACGCGGATCACGTTGATCGGCGCGCTGTTCCTCGGCTTCGTTGCCATCCTGCCCTGGATTGCAGCGGAAATCACGGGTGTCCGCACGCTTCTGATCGGCGCCACGTCGATGCTGATCGTCGTCGGCGTCGCGATCGACACGATGCGGCAACTCGAGGCGCAGCTCCTGATGCGCCGGTACGAAGGGTTTATCGATTAGCGGGGCGAATGCCGGTCGTTCGGTCGCCGATCGTCTGCGCCGGGCGGCGTCAATCGCGACCTGCCCAGGCGGCGATCGGCGACCAGTTGTAGGTTTGCGATGCACATCATCCTGATGGGGCCTCAGGGGGTCGGGAAGGGGACGCAGGCGGATATTCTGGCCCCCCACTTTCGGCTCGTGAAACTCTCGACAGGGGACCTCTTCCGGGCGGCTGTGGCGTCCGGCAGCGAGCTGGGAAAGCTCGCTCAGGGCTATCTTGACCGTGGCGAGCTAGTCCCGGACGACGTCACGCTGGCGATTGTGGAAGAGCGCCTGGAGGAGATCGCCCAGAATCCGGACGTGCAGGGCGCGCTCTTCGATGGCTTCCCGCGCACGGTGGCTCAGGCAAAGGGGCTGGATGCCACGCTGGCCAAGCGCGATGAGCGGATCGGCGCGGTGATCGAGATCGACGCCCCCCGTGAGACGTTGATCGCCCGCCTCGCTGGTCGCCGGTACTGCCCGAAGTGCGGCGCGACCTACCATGTCACGTTCAATCCGCCGCGCGTGCAGGGCATTTGCGATCGCTGCGGCGGTGAGCTGATCCAGCGCGCGGATGACACGCCCGAGGCGATCCGTCGCCGGCTGGATCTCTACGACGAGCAGACGGCTCCGGTACTGGATTTCTATCGAGAGCGGGGATTGCTCTCGCGAGTGAATGGCGATCAACCCATTGAGAACGTTACGCAGGACATTCTCGCCGCCATCGGTCACGCGGCGAAGAGTCAATAGGCGCGTATTGCCGATGGCTGTCACGATCAAGAATGAGCGCGAGATCGAACGCATGCGGCGAGCGAGTCACGTCGTCGCTGTGATTCATTCGCGCATCGAAGCGGCAATCCGGCCCGGCGTGACGACGAAGGAATTGGACGAAATCGCGCGGGAGACGCTCAAGGAGTTCGGAGCGAAGTCGTCCTTCCTCGGTCACACGGGGCCGAACAACCCGATCCCGTTTCCGGGCGTCATTTGCGCTTCGGTCAACGACGAGATCGTCCACGGGATTCCGGGCAAGCGCGTGCTTCAAGAGGGAGACATCGTCTCGATCGACGTCGGCGCGATCGTGGAGGGATACCACGGCGATTCGGCGTGGACCTACCCGGTCGGCGAGGTGTCGGAGCTGGCGGCGAAGCTGCTGAAGGTGACCGAGGAGGCGCTCTACCGTGGCATCGAGCAGGCTCGGCCGGGCAACCGAGTCGGTGCGATCGGTCACGCGATCGAGGAGTTCATCCGGCCGACAGGCTTCGGCATGGTGCGCGAGTATGGCGGGCACGGCATCGGTCGCCAGATGTGGGAGGAGCCGCACGTCCCGAATCATGGGGACCCGAACCGGGGCATCATCCTGCGCCCGGGCATGACCCTTGCGATCGAGCCGATGGTCAATACGGGCGGCGACGAGACTCGGGTACTGCCGGACACGTGGACGGTGGTGACAGCCGACGGGTCGCTTTCGGCGCATTTCGAGCACACGATCGCGATTACGGAGAACGGTCCGGAGATTCTTACCAAACGGCTCACGGGCGTGGTACACTAACGTGTCTGGCGCACGTTCCTCAACGTGCGCTGTTGGCGTGCCTGATGCACAATACTGCAGGCACCACCATTTCCGATTGGTTGTGAGTCAGAGCAGGGCGGAAGCGCCGGTGCGCTACCGCCGATGATCTAGGAAGAGATAGCAATGAAGGTATCGGCATCGGTAACGCGACGGTGCGAGCGCTGCAAGGTCATCCGCCGCAAGGGCGTGATCCGGGTGATCTGCTCGAACCCGAAGCATAAGCAGCGGCAGGGCTAGTCGCAGGGAGCAGCGGTTATGGCACGTATCGCGGGCGTCGACCTGCCGCGCGAGAAGCGGGTCGAGATTGCGCTGACGTACATCTATGGCATTGGGCTGCACACCAGCCAACAGCTCCTTGCACGGACCGGAATCAGTCCGGATGTCCGCGTCAAGGATCTGACCGACGACGAGGTTACCCGGCTTCGCGACATCATCGAGAAAGAGATGCGCGTCGAGGGTGACCTGCGGCGCGAAGTCTCAATGAACATCAAGCGGTTGATGGATATCGGCTGCTACCGTGGGATTCGCCACCGCCGCGGCATGCCGGTGCGCGGTCAGCGGACCCGGACGAATGCTCGGACGCGGCGTGGTCCGCGGCGCGCGGTTGGTGTGCGCAAGAAGAAGTAGGACAGTAGGAGCGGGCGCCGCCGGGGGACGATGAAGTTTGCCCTCGCCGGCGTCTCGTTGATGAGGTTTCCTGGAGGAACACATGGCAGATCGGCGGCGCCAAGCCGGAGCTGGACGTGGCAAGACGCGCGTTCGGCGCAGAGATCGAAAGAATATCCCTCGCGGGCGAGCTTACATCCAGGCGACGTTCAATAACACGATCGTCACGCTAACGGACCCGGCTGGGAACGTCATCGCCTGGTCGAGCGCTGGCGCGAACGGCTTCAAGGGATCGCGGAAGAGCACGCCGTACGCCGCGCAGGTGACCGCGGAGACCGCGGCTCGCAAGGGGATGGAGCACGGCCTGCGCCAAGTGGATGTGTACGTGAAGGGGCCGGGAGCCGGTCGGGAGATGGCGATCCGCGCGTTGCAGACGGCCGGCCTGCAGGTGGTCTCGATCACGGACACCACGCCCATTCCGCACAACGGCTGCCGGCCGCCCAAGCGCCGCCGCGTCTAATCAGATCGTGCGGCAGTCCGCTGACATAGATCGAGAGCGGGCTGCCGCGGTGCGCTGCCCGCGGGCAGGTTTGGGATAGAAGCAGGAGGCTTTCGAAGGGAATGGCACGATATACAGGTCCCGTCTGCCGGCTATGCCGGCGTGAGGGGATGAAGCTCTATTTGAAGGGATCGCGCTGCGATAGTCCGAAGTGTCCGATCGTTCAGCGGCAACCGGCGCGGAACTTCCCGCCAGGCCAGCACGGTCAGCGGCGGACGCGGCGGCCGTCCGAGTTCGGTCTGCAGCTGCGGGAGAAGCAGAAGGTTCGCCGCTACTACGGCGTGCTGGAGACGCAGTTCCATAAGCACTACGAAGAGGCGGAGCGCCGCGGTGGCGTGACCGGCGACAACCTGCTGCAAATCCTGGAGACCCGACTCGATAACGTCGTCTACCGTATGGGGTTCGCCGATTCGCGGCGGCAGGCTCGCCAGCTCGTCCGCCACGGCCACTTCGTCGTCAACGGCCGCAAGACCAACATCCCGTCCTACCAGGTGCGGCCGGGCGATGAGATCAAGGTTCGTCCGGAGAGCCGCAAGCGGGATTACTTCAAGGATTTCGGCGAGGTGCTGGCGACGAAGCGGGCTCCGGACTGGATCGCGATGGATGTGGCGGATCTCGGCGGGAAAATTCTGAGCTTGCCGACCCGCGACCAAATCGAGGTTCCACCGTTCAACGAGTCGCTGATCGTCGAGCATTACAGCCGGTAGCGCGGTTGGTGTGCCGACCGGCCGCGTGGGCCGGAGGGGCAAGCGGCACACGAGGTGTTGCCCCACGAGGAGGCGAGTCCGGTTGTTCGAGAAGCCACAGTTCCACATTGAAACCGTCGAGACCGGCCTCAATTATGGCCGTTACAAGGTCGAGCCCCTGGAGCCCGGATACGGGACCACGCTCGGCAATGCGCTGCGCCGGATCTTGCTGCGCTCGCTGGAAGGCGTCGCCATTTCCCGGATCCGGATCGAGGGGGTTTGGCACGAATTCTCGGCTATCAACAACGTCCGCGAGGACGTAACCGAGATCGTGCTGAACCTGAAGCGCGTCCGCCTCAAGCGCCTGACCGAGATGAACGGCGAGGTCCGGGCGCATCTCTACGCCAAGGGCGATGCGTCTGGCGAGCGGGTGGTCACCGCTGGAGACGTTGCTTGGCCGTCTGAGGTCGAGGTCGTCAATCCGGACCAGGTGATCGCGACGCTGGCAGCGCCGAACGCGGTCCTCGACATGGACCTTTGGATCACCCGCGACCGGGGGTACCGGCCGGCTGAGGCGCAGGAGTCGCACACGCTGGGCGAGATCCCGATCGACGCGATTTTCACGCCAATCCAGAAGGTCAACTTCGTCGTCGAGCATACCCGCGTCGGTCAGATGACCGACTTCGACCGGCTGATCATGGAGATTCTCACCGACGGCACGATCGAGCCGGATGAGGCGCTTTCCGAGGCGGCGCAGATCCTGATGGACCACGCGCGCGTCTTCGCGGAGTTCAGCCGCAAGGAGACCGATGTCGCGGTCGGCGTCAGCCCGTTCATCACCGAGGAAGCGCAGAATCGGCCGCTAGCGGAGCTGGGTCTCTCGCCGCGCGTGCTGAACGCGCTGCGGAGCCGCCAGATCGAGCGGGTCGGCCAAGTCTTGACGATGGATCCGGACCAGCTGCTGTCGATCCGGAATTTTGGGCCGCGCTCCCTGACGGAGCTGCGCCAGAAGCTGGCTGAGCACGGGTACCTGCCGGAGAGCGAGGTGTCCTCGTTCGGTGCAGGAGCGAATTACTTCGACGCGCTGGAGTCGGCGATGGGCGCCGAGGATGGGCTTGAGTCCGACCTGACTGGTTCCGGTGAGGGCCTGGCCGCTGAGGAGCCGTCGCTCGGCGCGACCCAGCAGGAGCACGAGGGATGAGACATCGAAAGGCCGGTCGAAAATTCGGCCGCAATACGGCGCAGCGGCAGGCGCTGCTGCGTCAGCTTGCGGTCTCGATGATTCTTCACGAGCGCATCACGACGACTGAGGCGAAGGCGAAGAGCCTGCGCCCGGTGGTCGAGAAGCTGGTGACGATCGCGCGTGAGGACACGCAGGCGCACCGGCGGCTCGTCATGTCGAAGATTGACCATCCGCTGGCCGCGGCCAAGCTGTTCGAGGTGATCGCTCCCCGGTACGAGGGAGTGAACGGGGGGTACACCCGCATCTCGAAGCTGGAGCCGCGTCGCGGCGACGGCGCGCCGATGGCGCTGATCGAGTTCGTGGAGTAGTTGGCTCGCCGCGCGTCGCTCGGTGTCCGCGCGCCGCGGCGGGCGCTGGTGCTCGTCGTGAGCTATCACGGCGGCGCATTCTTCGGCTCCCAGCGCCAGGCGGGGAAACGAACCGTCCAGGGGGAGCTAGAGCGCGCAATCGAGGAGGTGTTCGGAGTCCCGGCCCGGACGAACTTTGCGGGACGGACAGACCAAGGAGTCCACGCGGCGGGACAGGTCGTGAGTCTCGGCGACTACCGGCCGGACCTCTCGGACGCGACGATCGTGCGGGCGCTCAACGCCGTGCTGCCAGACGATCTCGCCGTGCTGAAGGCGGATCGCCGCCCGCTCGGATTCCACGCTCGCTACGACGCGCTTTGGCGCGAATACCGCTACCGCCTCTGGTGCGGGGTTCGGCAGCCGCTCGTGCGGGATGTGGTCTGGCAGCGCAACGATCCGCTCTTGCTCCCGGCGATGCAAGAGGCAGCGGCGAAGCTGGTCGGCACTCACGATCTCGCCTCGTTCGCCGGAGGCGGGGAGGGAGTGCCGGGATCGGAGCGCCAGGAACGGCCTCGCGGCACAGTCAGGACGATCTTGCTCTCCGAGGCGCGGACGATTCAGCCCTGGTGGGGAGCGGGGCCGGCGGACGGCATTCTTTACGAGATTCGCGTTGCGGCCGACGGATTCTTGCCGCGGATGGTGCGGGCGATCGTCGGCGCGCTCGTAGAAATAGGGCGGGGGAAACGAGCCCCGCAATGGATTGACGAACTCTTGGCAGCGCGGGATCGCCGGCTCGGGCCAATGACGGCTCCGGCGGCAGGCCTGACGCTCTGGCGGGTCGGCTACGAGGGTGACGAGCCGGCCAGAGAGTGACGGAAGCACGACGCCCCCGCGCTGTGCGGGGCCAAGGAGGATCACGGAACGATGGAACGGCGAACTTGGTCCCCCAAGCCGGGGGATATCTCGCGCGAGTGGTATATCGTCGACGCGGAAGGGAAGACTCTGGGCCGCCTCGCGTCGGTGATTGCGCAGACGCTGCGCGGTAAGACGAAGCCGACCTGGGCGCCCCACATGGATATGGGCGACTTCGTTATCGTCGTCAATGCGGAGAAGATCCGCGTTACCGGAACCAAGGAGACGAACAAGTACTACTACCGGCACTCCGGGTATCCCGGTGGATTCAAGGCGATTCGCCTCCGCGACATGCGGCAGCGCCATCCCGAGCGGATTCTGAAGGCGGCGGTGCGCGGCATGCTGCCGAAGAACGCGCTCGGGGAGCAGCAGTTCAAGAAGCTGAAGGTCTACGCCGGACCGGATCACCCGCATCAGGCACAGCGTCCCAAGCCGCTCCCGATCTAACTGGCGGCAGGGAGATTTGGAGCGGAGCGTCGGCGTAGGCACGGCGCACTTGAGGGAGGCACGGAGAGACGATGGAGAATCTGCAGTACTTCTACGGAACCGGGCGGCGAAAGACCGCGGTCGCGCGGGTTCGGCTGTACCCGGGCTCCGGCAAGATCACGGTGAACGGCAAGGAGATTCGTGAGTACTTCGGTGGCCGCCTGATCTACGAGGCCATGATCCTGCAGCCGCTTCGCGTGGCGAACGCGCTCGAGCGCTACGACGTCGTCGCGAAGGTCGTCGGCGGCGGGGTCACTGGTCAGGTCGGCGCGGTCCGGCACGGCATCGCCCGCGCGCTCGCTCGTTCCGACGAGGAGTTGCGCCCGATTCTGAAGCGTGCCCAGCTCCTGACCCGAGACCCGCGCGTCAAGGAGCGGAAGAAGGTCGGTCTCAAGCGGGCGCGCAAGGCACCTCAGTACACCAAGCGCTAATCGCTTGGCTTCAGCGAGCCACGAGAGAGGGAGTCGGTTCTCCGACTCCCTCTCGACGCGTTCAGCTCAAATCTCGTGGCGATGCAGTGGTGACCGCTGAGGCTGTTGCCGCCGTAGGAATCCGTAATCCGCGCTAAAGCGATCCTCCAGGCGCTCGACGGCGGAAACGGCGCGAGCGGCGAGTGTACCGGTATCCCACCAACGCCAAGGCGGCAGCGGGACGACGATCGAGATGAGACCGCTGAATCCGGCGTCAACGGCCGCGGCGACCACCCGCTGAGTCATCCGCGTCCGCACGTGCGCGTCGAACCGTGGCAGCGGAAACGTCAGGCGGATAATTCGTAGGCGCGGCATCATCCGGTAAACCGCCGCTTCCGCTTCCCACAACCAGTCCACCTGGCCGGAGAGGTCGAGCGCAAGATCGAAATCCCACTCCTCGGCCGCGATGCGCATCGCGGCGAGCTGTGAGAGATGGGCTCGGCCACCATCCGGATTCCGGGGATGCACCGCCAGCGCGATCCTGCCGATACCGGCGTACTCCCGGTGTAGAGCGATCGCCTGCTTAAGGCCGTTGGAGGCGATCGATGGACCGGGGCACGGCTCCATATCGACGATGACCGTCGGTCGGCTGGAATCGTCAGGTACCTGCTCGACGTGGACGGCGACCTGTCGCAGCCGATCCGCGTGCGGTGGCAGCCAGATAGTTACGGCCGGATACGGCGTCTCGGCGAGGTGTGGCAGAAACTTGCCAAGCCGCCACAGTCGATAACCACTTCGGAGGTCGAGGTCAATACCGGAGAGGTCTGCGAGCCGGGCGGCGGCTTCGATCTGTCCCACCCCCATGACCGGGGAGCTCAGAGTCGATAGCGCGAAGCCGGGGCATTCTACGGGTAGCCTCATCGCTGCGCTCATCGAGCCGGGCCGGCAGTGTGCCTCCCGTCTCGCGGGGTAACGGTCGGCCATTGGGGCGGGTGCGTCTTCGATGTCGCGCTTGTCTCACCCGTCGTCCTATCAGTCTAGCACTGCCGGGGCATGTATCGGCAGTGCGAAGTCGGTCAAGCGGTCACAGCGTCAATCAAAGCACGCTCTACCGCGAGCTCCGCGGCGATGGACAGAGCCAGAATATCACCGGCGCTGGGAGATCCCGTCGCGAGTCCTGTCGCGAAGACGACATCCCCATCGACGAGCGTGTGACAAGGCCAGAGCGCGCGAGCCATACCGTCGTGCGCCGCGACGGCGCACCGAATCAACGCCGTCTCGTCAACCGGCGCTTCGATCAGCAGAACGCAGAGCGTTGTGGACTCTCGTCCGCCGGCGCGGGGCTGTGCCTCCAGTAGACGCTCCCTCGGATCGCCGGTCACATCCGGCCGATTCACGGGTGCGCCCGTCGGAGGATCAACGACGATGCCCGCCGGGTTGGCGACGACGAGCGCGGTCACCTGACCGGCCGGCGCGGCAACCGTCGCTATGCCGAAACCACCACGCGTCGTCCACTCTTCGCCGAATAGCGTGCCGGCCGTGGTCCCTGTGCCAGCTCCGACCAAGCCCCTGCGCACGCTTGAGAGCGGCACCGCCGCCTCACACGCGGCGCGGCCAGCTTGGGCGTCCGGCGTGCGCGGTTCGCCAACCGAAAGGTCGTAGACGACCGCCGTTGGCACGATCGGCACCGGGCCGGCAGGAGTGACCACACCCCGGCCGACATCGCGTAGATACGCCATCACGCCATCAGCGGCGGCGAGCCCGAAGGCGCTTCCTCCAGTCAGGAGAATTGCATCCGCGTGTCGCACCAGGCGGCCAGGCGCGAGGAGATCTGTCTCGCGCGTCCCCGGCGCACCGCCACGCACATCAACGACTGCCGGCGCTGGGCGATCGAAGAGCACGACGGTGCAGCCAGTTCGGGCTATTTCGTCCGTCCAGTGCCCGACGCGGACCGCGATTGGCTCATCCGCCGGACCGTGTGCCACCCTAAACCTTGGCGCAACGCCTGCCCTCTCCTCCGCCGTTGTGCGTTCTCGATCGACCATCACCATTCGATTTGGGCGCCGGGCCGCGCTAGAACCACGGCGCCATCGAACGCTGCCTCGGCGGCCCGACGGTAGGCTGAGAAGCCGACTTCCTCCCAGAGATGGGAGAGAACGAGCGTGTGCGCCCCAACCGACCGCGCCAGCAACCCGGCTTCCTCGGCGGTCAAGTGGCCGCGACTCTCGTATGGCTCGTCGGTCGGCTCCAGCAATGTGCTCTCACTGACGAGCACGCCGACACCGGCGAAGAAATCGGCGAGCGGCGTAGCGGGACCGGTATCCGCCGTGTACCCAAGGTCAGTCGACCCGTCGGCAGAGGAGACACGGATCGCCCAGCAGGGAATGTAGTGGACCGTAGGCTGGAACCGCAGCTGGAAGTCACCGATCTCGAGGCCTTGCCGAGGATCGTATTCCTCGACATCGAACACTCGCGAAAAGAATGCATCCTCCTCTCCTGGCTCGGCGAAAGCCGACGCGAACGCTCTTAGTTGCGCCTGTCCTCCCGGCGGGAGCCACAAAGGAATCGGGGAGGGCGGTGCGATCGGGTTGTAGGCCAGAGAAAAGCGAAGCGCGGCCACGTCGAGCACATGGTCCAGGTGAAAATGCGAGATGACGATCCCGTCGAGCCGGCGGAAATCCGTATGCTTGCGTAGCTCCAGCAACGTCCCCGGCCCGAGATCGAGGACGATCCGCGTGGACGTGGATTCGAGGAGATAGCCGCTGCAACCTGCGCCGGTATTGACGCCCGCGGCGCTCCCGCCGAGTACGGTCAGCCTCACGACGCCTCCTGGGTGAGCACGGCCTCAGCGAGGTCTCCCAGGTGCCGGCAATCATTGATCACGTACACCTGAGCGCCGTCGCCGTTGAACTCGACGTGCGTCAGGCTGCAATTCATGATGGTATAGGTCCGCCAGTCGTTGGCTGGCCGCGCCTCGAGCTGGGAGAGGAGGGAGCCCAGAACGCCGCCGTGCGTCACGACTACCGCGGAATGCGAGGCGTACTCGGTGAGAATAGACGCGAACGTCGAGCGGACCCGCTGATGGAATCCGAGCAGCGATTCTCCGTTCGGCCAGGCAAAGTCGCCGGAGGAAGCATCGAGCGCGCGCTTCGCCAGCTCCGGATGGCGAGCCAGGAGTTCGTCGAACAAGAGGCCCTCCATGTCGCCGAAATTCATCTCGGCGAGACCTGGGATCGTTCTTGGCTCGAGCCCGATGCGTTCGCTGATGGCTTGCGCGGTCATGAGCGCCCGCTGGAGCGGGCTCGTCAGTAAGACGTCAGCGCGAATCTCGGCCGCCAAGCGCTCGGCGATGCGCTGAGCCTGTTGGATCCCAAGCGTGTCGAGGGGAGCATCCGTACTGCCCAGGAGCCGCCGCTCATGGTTAGCTTGGGTCCGGCCATGTCGAACGAGGTAGAGCGTGGTCCGGCCGCCGGTGGGATGAGCGGTGAGACGTTCAAGCATCTTTGATCCGTGATTCACGATAAGTGGAGCACAGGTCGGTCAGACAGCACTGGTCGCAAAGTGGGCGTGGCGCGCGGCAGACCGACCGGCCGTGCGCGATCAGGTTCATATGAAGAGCATATACCTCGTTCCGATCGCCGCCAAGCAACGGCTCGATGAGATTCTGTGTCGCAACGGGACTCGCGTTTGGCGGAACGAGCCCCAGGCGGCGACTGACGCGGTGGACATGCGTATCCACCGGGAACGCGGGCCGGCCAAGGCTGAAGAGGAGAACGCACGACGCCGTCTTGGCGCCAACTCCAGGGAGCGATTCGAGGCGCGAGCGCGCTTCAGCGACGGGCAGCGTCTCCAATTCGTCCACCATCGTGGCTCCATCGCCGGTCAGGACGCGGCGCAGCACTTCTTGTATGCGCGGCGCTTTCTGATCCGCGAGGCCGCCGACTCGGATCGCCTCTGCGACTTCGCTGGTCGGAGCGGCCAGGACTTCTTCCCACGTTGGGAACCGCTCGCGCAGCGACCGGAAAGCACGTTCCGTGTTGAGGTCTGTTGTGCTCTGTGACAGGATCGTGGAGACCAAGACCGCGATGGGATCGCCCTCCGATTGCCATCGCGGAGTCCCATACTGTGCTTTCAGCCGGGCAGCGACCGCGGCGAGCTTCTCGCGAGAGACGACGGTGTCTGGGCCGTTGTCGGCGGCAATCGAACTCGCACGTCGCTGCGTTGCGCCACTACGGGGGATTCGAGACATCGCGCTTCCTTATAGGCATCTGAGATTTACTTAGCGCCCGACGCGTTGAGCGGGTCGCCGCTCTATCCGGGCCCGTCTCAGGGCGATCCGATTTTGACGCGCCGGTCGCCCATCGCCTATACTACGGCGACCACTCGGTCTGAGTGAGGAAACCACGTGCCACAACGACGATTGACGGTGCCTAACACAACGCCTCCAGGTCTGCGACGGGCCTTGGAGGCTTTTTCTTGGTGGGCAGGCTGCCTCCACGGAGGTGCATATGGAGGGTAGTGCCTGGCTGATTCGAGGCGGCCGAGTCGTCGATCCTGTGGCCGGCATCGACCGGATCGCGAATGTCGTGATCCGAGACGGCCGCATCGCCGCCATCGATGCCGAAGACCCATCGTTGCCGGTCCTCGATGCCTCGGGCTGCATCGTGGCGCCAGGATTCGTTGATCTCCACGTCCACCTCCGGGTGCCCGGTGGAGAGCACAAGGAAACGATCGCGACCGGGACGGCTGCGGCGGCGGCCGGTGGGTTCACCACGATCTGCTGCATGCCGAACACCGATCCGGCGCTGGATGACGTCGAGATCGTCCGGGCCCTGCGCGAGCAGTGCCGGCGAGAAGGCGTGGTCCGCGTCTTCCCGGTCGGCGCCATCACTCGTGGGCGCAAAGGGGAAGAAGCAGTCGACTTCGTCAGCCTGGCGCAGGCCGGCGTGGTCGGTTTTTCGGACGACGGCGACACGACGGCGAACAGCGCCATCATGCGGCATGCGCTGGAAATGAGTCGCCGGCTGAACCTTCCGATCATGGTCCATTGCGAGGACAAGCCGCTCGCCAACGGAGCGATGCACGAGGGCGAGGTCTCGCGGCGGCTGGGCATCCCTGGAATTCCCGCCGAAGCCGAGGAGATCATCATTGCCCGCGATCTGATGCTGGCGCGGCTGACGGGTGGCTGGCTGCACGTCCTGCACGTCAGCACGGGGCGGGGAGTCGAGCTCGTGCGCCAGTTCAAGGCGAATGGAACCCGGGTGACGGCGGAAGTGACGCCGCACCACCTGACGATGGCTGACACCTGGGTAGGCGGCAGCCGTGCGCTGCTCAACGTAAGCGAGCCGGCTGGGGCGGATGCGGCGCCGGCCGACCCGAACACGAAGGTGAACCCGCCGCTGCGGACGCCAACGGACACACTGCACTTGCTGAACGCGCTCCGTGCCGGAATCATCGATGTGGTGGCGACCGATCACGCTCCGCATTCTCCCGCGGAGAAGGAGGAGCGCAACTTCGTGACGGCGGCGTTCGGCCTGAGCGGACTCGAGTTCGCGCTGCCGCTAATGATGGCGCTCGTGCGCTCCGGCCATCTCACGATGAGCGAAGCCATTCATCGAATGAGTAGCGAGCCAGCTCGACTCCTGGCGCGGGGAGGTGGCACGCTGAGTCCCGGAGCTCGGGCTGACGTGGTTGTCTTCGACCCCGACCGGCAGTGGACAGTCACGCCGGAATCGCTGCGGACGAAGAGCAAGAACACGCCATTATTGGGAATGAGCCTCCGCGGGCGTGTCCGGTACACGCTCGTTGATGGACGGGTGGTGTTTCATGAGTGAGCATCTCGATAAGTCAAATTCGAGCGCTGAGACGCCCGCGACCGAATCAACTTCGTATCGTCCCGAATACGATGCGGCCGTGGCTCTCGCCGACGGCCGCATCTTTCGTGGGCGCGCGTTTGGCGCCCCGGGCAAAGCCGAGGGCGAAGTCGTCTTCACGACAACGATGACTGGCTATCAAGAGGTCTGCACCGATCCCTCCTTTTGCGGGCAGATCGTCTGCATGACCTATCCGCTAATCGGCAACTACGGCGTGAATGAAGACGATAACGAATCCCGGCGTCCCTGGATTTCCGGCTTGATCGTGCGTGAGCACTGCACGACGCCGAGCAACTGGCGCTCAACCGGAACGTTGGACGATTACTTGAAGGAGTGGGGCATCCCCGGCATCTACGGCGTCGATACGCGCGCATTGACGCGGCATATCCGGTCGGTGGGCGATATGCGCGCCGTCCTCGTGCACGACGCCCACAAGTTCACGGACGAAGAGCTCGTCGAGATGGCGCGGCGTGCGCCGCTGCCGGGTGAGCGCGATGTCGTGGACTTCGTCGCGGCTGATGGGATCGAGACCGTGGGTGCGCAGACCGGCCCGCACATCGTGGTGGTTGACTGCGGCGTCAAGCGCAACATCGTCCGCTCGCTCGTTCAGCGCGGCGCGCGCGTGACCGTGGTCCCCTACGGCACTCCCTACGCTGACATCATGGCACTGCGACCGGATGGCGTGATTATCTCCCCCGGTCCTGGCGATCCGGCCAACCTGGACGAAGGGCTCGACGTGGTGCGCGAGGTGCTACAGAGCGGTCTCCCGTATTTCGGCATCTGCCTGGGGCACCAGCTCCTGGCGCGGGCGCTCGGCGCGGAGACGGAGAAGCTCAAGTTCGGGCACCGCGGCGGAAACCACCCGGTGCTGGACTTGCGGACTGGCCGCGTGACGATCACGTCGCAGAATCACGGCTACCAAGTTGTTGGGGAGACGCTGCCGCGCGAGGATGGCTGGCAGGTGGCGCTCATCAACTTGAACGATCAAACAGTCGAAGGCTTCGCCCACGATTCGCGTCCGGTCATGTCGGTCCAGTTCCACCCTGAGGCATCCCCAGGGCCGTGGGATAACAGCGAGTTGTTCGATCGCTTTCTAGCGTTGGTCGAGGGGCAGGCAGCGGGAGCGGCGCGGTGAGCGAGTCAGTGAAGAGTGTTCTCGTGATCGGCTCGGGGCCGATCGTGATCGGCCAGGCGGCCGAGTTCGACTACGCCGGGACTCAGGCCTGCCGCGCTCTCCGCGAAGAGGGCGTCAAGACGATCCTCGTCAACTCCAACCCGGCGACGATCATGACCGACGATGACGTGGCGGACGTCGTCTACGTCGAACCGCTCGTTCCGGACGTCATCCGCCGCGTGATCCAGCGGGAGCGTCCCGATGGTCTGCTGCCGACACTGGGTGGCCAGACCGGCTTGAATCTCGCCGTCCAGGTCGCCGAAATGGGCATCCTCGACCGGTACGGCGTGAAGCTGCTGGGCACGCCGCTGGAGGCGATCAAGAAGGCGGAAGATCGGGCGCTCTTCAAGGATCTGTTACAGCAAATCGGCGAACCGGTCGTCGAGAGCACGATCGTCCACAGCGTCGAAGAGGCGCGCGCGTTCGCCGAGAAGGTGCCGCTGCCAATGGTCATCCGGCCGGCATTCACCCTCGGTGGCACGGGAGGCGGCGTCGCGCACACGCTCGATGAGCTCGACCGGATCGTCGCCGGCGGTCTCAATGCCAGTCCTATTCACCAGGTATTGCTGGAGCGGTCGCTGGCTGGATGGAAAGAGATCGAATACGAGGTGATGCGGGACGCCTCCGACACCTGCATCACGATCTGCAACATGGAGAACCTGGACCCAATGGGGGTCCACACAGGCGATAGCATCGTCGTCGCTCCCTCGCAGACCCTCTCGGACAAGGAGTACCAGATGCTCCGCACCTCGGCGCTCAAGATCATTCGGGCGCTGGGCATCGAGGGGGGATGCAACATCCAGTACGCGCTCAATCCTGATTCGTTCGAGTACGCCGTTATCGAGGTCAACCCGCGCGTCAGCCGCTCCTCCGCGCTCGCATCCAAGGCGACGGGCTATCCGATCGCGCGAATCGCGGCCAAGATCGCGATTGGCAAGCGGCTCGCTGACCTGCGCAACGTCGTCACCGGCAAGACAACGGCCGCCTTCGAGCCGGCGCTCGACTACGTTGTCGTCAAGATTCCGCGGTGGCCGTTTGACAAGTTCCAGCGGGCCGATCGCACGATTGGCACGCAGATGAAAGCGACCGGCGAGGTAATGGCGATCGACCGGTCGTTCGAAGGCGCGTTGCAGAAGGCCGTTCGCTCGCTGGAGACGACGGCGAAAGACCTCGGCTGGGAAGATCCGAATTGGGACGACGCGCGTCTCGAGGATCTGATCCGCCGGCCGAACGATCTGCGCCTCTGGGCGGTGATGGCCGCTCTCCGGCGCAATGTGCAAACAGACACGATTCACGAGTGGAGCCGGATCGATCGCTGGTTCCTCGACAAGATGGCGGGCATCGTCGCCCTCGAGCGGCGCTTGCAGTCCGAGCCGCTGGCGGGTGAATTGCTTTGGGAGGCGAAGCGGGCTGGATTCTCCGATGCCCAAATCGCACGGCTATCCGGGACGACCGCCGAGTCCGTGCGAGCAATGCGGGACCAGCTCGGCATGCGGCCCGTTTACAAGATGGTTGATACCTGCGCGGGTGAGTTCGCCGCGGCGACGCCGTACTTCTACTCGACGTACGAGGAGGAGGACGAGGCAACGCCGCTGGAGGGGCCGCGAGCGCTCGTTGTCGGCTCAGGGCCAATCCGCATCGGGCAGGGGATCGAGTTCGATTATTGCTCGGTCCAGGCGGCGCGGGCGCTGCAAGAAGCGGGCGTCGCCTCGATCATGGTCAACTCCAACCCGGAGACGGTTTCGACCGACTTCGACGCTTCCGACCGGCTCTATTTCGAGCCGTTGGACGTGGAGAGCGTCCACGAGATCCTGCGCCACGAAGCGCGCCGGCCGGCGAACGGGATGCCGCCGGTGATTGTCCAGTTCGGCGGACAGACGGCGATTAACCTCGCTGAGCCACTCTCGGAACGCGGCGTCGAGATCCTCGGAAGCTCGCAGAATTCCATCGATCTGGCGGAAGACCGCGAGCGCTTCGAGGCGTTCTTGCGCCGGCTCGGTATCCCGCAGCCGCACGGCGCGGCGGTGACGTCGCTCGCCGACGCTGAGGAGGTCGCGGACCAGATCGGCTACCCAGTGCTCGTCCGCCCGTCCTACGTGCTCGGTGGCCGGGCGATGGAAGTGGTCTACGGACCGGAGCAGCTGGCCCGGTACATCCGCAACGCGACGACGATGACACCGGAGCACCCGGTGTTGATCGACAAGTACTTGCTCGGCAAAGAGGTCGAGGTTGACGCTGTTTGTGATGGGCAAGAGGTGCTTATCCCGGGCGTCATGGAGCACATCGAGCGGGCGGGCGTCCACTCCGGCGACTCGTTCGCCGTCTACCCAGGCATCAACCTCTTCCCGGCCGAGATCGAAACACTCGTGGATTACACGACGCGGATCGCGCTGGAAATCGGCGCACGCGGTCTGATCAACATCCAGTACGTGATCCACGCTGGCCGGATCTACGTCCTCGAGGTCAACCCGCGCTCTTCGCGGACCGTGCCGTTCATCAGCAAAGTGACGGGCGTGCCGCTCGTCAAGCTGGCGACCGGCATCATGCTCGGCAAGACGCTGCGGGAGCAGGGGTATTGTGGCGGCCTCTGGCCGCGCCAGCCCCTCGTGGCCGTCAAGGCTCCGGTCTTTTCGATGGCAAAGCTGAGCGGAGTCGAGGTCCATCTCGGGCCAGAGATGAAATCCACGGGCGAGGTAATGGGCGTTGACCTCGCCTTTGAGCCGGCGTTTTACAAGGCGCTCATTGCCTCCGGACTGGCGCTGCCGCCGCGTGGCTCGATCCTGATCTCGCTCGCCGACGAGGACAAGGCGGACGCGCTCGAGATGATCGGCCAGCTCGTACAGATGGGCTTCAAGCTCTACGCGACCGAGGGTACGGCCGCGCTCATCCAGCGGGCGGGCATGCCAGTCCAACGAGTCACAAAACGGATTGGCCGCGGCAAGCCGGATGTGCTCGACGTCATCCGCATGGGAACCGTGCACGGCGTGATCAACACGCCGGGGCCGGCGGACAAGGAGATCCTCGACGGTCTCGAAATCCGGCGCGCGGCGGTGGAGCGGGGCATACCGTGCATCACCTCGATCGACACCGCCAAGGCGATGGTGGCGGCGATGGCGAAGGCGAGCGACGTCTATAGTGTCCAGCCGCTGTCGGCCTACCGCCGAACAGGGTTCGGCTACTGACGATCTGAGCGTGCGGGACGGGCACCCGCGGCGACGAGGGATCGGGGAGTATGCGGTTTCTCTATGCGCTGCTGGTGCTCGTTCCGGTCGCTTTGATTCTTGAGTGGGGTGGTTACGGCGGGCACAGCGCCGTCTTCATCACCTCGGCGCTGGCGATGATTCCGCTCGCCGCGATTCTGGGCCGTGCGACGGAAGAAGTCGCCGCTGCCACTGGGCCACAGATTGGCGCGCTTCTCAACGCGACGCTCGGCAATGCAGCCGAGTTGATTATCACCATCATCGCGCTTCGCGAGGGATTGGTGGACGTCGTCAAGGCGAGCATCGCCGGCTCGATCGTCGGGAATATTCTGGCTGTCCTGGGGCTCTCGATTCTCATCGGTGGCCTGAAAAACGGAACGCAGCGGTTCGATCCCCGCTTGGCTAGCGCCAACGTGACCTTGATGGCGCTCGCGGTGCTGGCGCTGCTCATTCCGGCCATCTTCTCCATCAGTGAGCGGACGCGGCCACTTCCCGAATCAGCGATCGAGGATTTGAGCGACGGCGTCGCGATCGTCATGATCGTGATCTACGCCCTGTTCTTGCTCTACTCACTGCGACAGGGAGCAACAGTCGAGGCACAGACAGTAGATCGTCCCTCGAGGGCGAAACTGGGCCGGGCGATTGCCGCGCTTGCCATTGCGACCGTTGCGATCGTCGTCATGAGCGAGGTGCTGGTGGGCTCGATTCGGCCGACGGCGGAGGATTGGGGGCTTTCCGAGCTGTTCATCGGCGTCATGCTCATTCCACTTGTCGGCAACATCGCGGAGCACCTGGTCGCCGTGCAAGTAGCCCATGCAAACAAGATGGATTTGAGTCTCGGTATCGCGGTGGGGTCCGCCCTGCAGGTCGCGCTCTTCGTAACGCCGGTGCTCGTCTTTGCCGGTGTGGTGCTCGGCCAGCCAATGACACTGATCTTCAACGGCTATGAGCTGATGGCATTGGTCGCTGCCACGCTGATCGCGGTGCTGATCTCGTTTGACGGCGAATCACATTGGCTTGAGGGGGCTGAGCTCTTGGCCGTCTACATCATGCTGGGCGTCGCGTTCTATTACGTGCCGTAGGGACACGGCAAATCGGCGGCGGCAAACTCCGTCGCCGAGCGTTTGGGAAGGACAAGGGGAGCTACATGGAGCGGGCACATCCTTCGGCAAGCGAGCAGGACGTCCTGGATCGCCTTCGCCAGATCGGGGCGCTGAAGGAGGGGCATTTCCTCCTGGCGTCGGGCCGGCACAGCGATCGGTACATCGAAAAGTTTGACCTGCTTCGCCAGCCGCGAGAAACGGAGGCTGTTTGTCGCCACATCGCGAATCGCTACCGGGACGCCGGCATTGATGTCGTCGTTGGCCCGACGACGGGCGGGGTCATCCTGGCGTTCGAGGTCGCGCGTCAACTCGGCGTTTCGGCGGCCTACGCGGAGCGGACCTCCGATGGGGCGTCCGGCCGAGAGTTTCGCCGTGGGACGCGATTCCAGCCAGGACAGCGCGTACTGGTCGTAGACGACATCCTGACGACCGGCGGCTCGGTGCGGGAGACGCTGGCGGCGTTGGAGCGAGAGCCGGTGACGGTCGTGGCGGTGACGGTGCTGGTGGATCGCAGCGGTGGCCGCGTCACGTTTGGCGATGTTCCGCTGGTCCCGCTGGCGACGGTGGACATCGAGTCCTGGGACGCGGCCGACTGCCCGCTCTGCGCTCAGGGAATTCCGCTCCAGAAACCGGGAACGACCAACGTCGTCTAAAGACATCACACTCCAAGAGGGAGCATTTATTGGCAAGGGGAGTCCCTAACGCGCTTCCTCGTGGTCGCGGGCTTGTCCAGCTACGCGCTGTCGAAGCTCCTCGCGGAGAGCGAGGAGATCATCGAGTCGTTGCTCGATCTGTTGAAGGATTTCCGGCCGGGGACGGGAGACGTACTCGTCTCTCAGCTCGATGAGCATTTGCGCCAAGCGGGCAATCGTGCGAACTGTGTGGACTGGGTCATCCTCCCGCGTGGGCATTGAATAGCCGCTCATCATTCCGCCTCCGCAGCCAAGAGTAATCCGTCAAACGCTGCAAGCCACAACGAGGTCCGCTCCTCGGCGCCTGATGCGCTCCCGGCGCCGGGCATTGAAACCAGCGGCGCGTACGCCGCTCGCGGTTAGCCGCTCTTGGCGCCGAGCAGCTCGAGAAGCTCCTGCTCCCCAATTGTCGGCACGTTGAGCTTCCGCGCGCGCTCGGCCTTGCTCCCCGGATCCTCGCCGATGACGACATACGCCGTCTTCTTCGAGACCGAGTCAGAGACGTTCGCGCCCATTTGGCGGAGTCGCTCCTCCGCCTCCTGGCGCGTCATGCTCGACAAGCGCCCGGTCAGCACGAACGTCTTGCCGGCGAGGGGCAACTGACCGTTGACCGCCGAACGCGCCTCATCTGCCAGGCGGACGCCCGCTTTGCGCAGCTTCTCGATGATAGCCCGGTTTCGCGGTTCTTGGAAGAAGTCATAGACACTTTGCGCAACAACAGAACCAATGCCTTCGACCGAGCTGATCTCTTCAAGCGTGGCGTTCATCAAGCGATCGATCGAGCCAAACCGTTGCGCGAGCAGCGCCGCTGTCCGCTCTCCAACGTGCCGGATGCCGAGACCATGGATCACGCGCGCCAGCGGCCGGTTCTTGCTTGCCTCGATCGAAGCCTTCAGCTTCTCAGCGCTCTTTTCTCCGAATCCCTCCAGCTTGGCGATCGCGTCGTAGTCGAGGCTGTAGATGTCGGCGATGTCGTGCAGCCAGCCGAGCTCGACGAACCGGTCGATGATCTTCACGCCCATCCCGTCGATATCCATCGCGGTACGGGAGACGAAGTGCTCGAGGTGGCGCTTCAGCTGCGCGGGGCAGGCGACGTTGGTGCAGTAGCGCATCGCGGTGCCGGGGTCGCGGTGCGTCGGAGCGCCGCAGACGGGGCAGTGTTCCGGCATCACGAACGGCCGCTCGTGCCCGGTACGCTGCTCCTTGATCACCTTGACGACGTACGGGATCACATCGCCGGCGCGCTGCACGACGACCGTATCGCCAATTCGGATGTCCTTGCGATTGATCTCATCCTCATTGAACAGCGACGCGCGCTTGACGATGACGCCGCCGATGTTGACCGGCTGGAGGATTGCCAACGGATTGAGCGTGCCCGTGCGGCCGACGTTGATCACGATGTCCTCAACGACGGTCGTCTTCTGGATCGCCGGGAATTTGTACGCTGTCGCCCAGCGTGGCTCACGCCCGACGAAGCCGAGCTCTTCCTGCGTGCGGAGATCGTCGACCTTGATGACGACGCCGTCGATCTCGAATTCGAGCTGGTCGCGCCGCTCTTGCCACGCTTGGCACTGCTCCCAGACTTCGTCGACGGTCGAGGCTCGCTGCGCGTCCGTCGGCGTAGGGAAGCCAAGCTCGCGGAGCAGCTCAAGGCTTTCCCAGTGGGATCGAATCGTGAACCCGTTCTGAATGTAGCCAATCCCGTAAGCGACGAACCGCAATGGTCGCGACGCGGTAATGCGCGCGTCGAGCTGCCGCAGCGATCCGGCGGCGGCGTTGCGTGGATTCATGAAGGGCTCGCCGCCGTCGGCGAGGATCCGCTGGTTGAGCGCCTCGAAGTCGGCCTTGCGCATGTAGACCTCGCCGCGGACTTCGATGACCTCCGGAAGGTCCCGTCCCTGGGCTGGATGCAGGCGCAGCGGCAGCGTCTTGATCGTCCTCAGGTTCGGGGTCACATCCTCCCCGACGAGTCCATCACCGCGCGTTGCGCCGTGATCGAAGACGCCCTTGACATACGTGAGGGCGATGGCGAGTCCGTCAAACTTCGGCTCGGTGACGAACGTCAGCGGTCGATCTCCGGCGAGCTTCGCCGCTCGCTGCGCCCAAGCCCGCAGCTCGTCCTCAGAATAGACATTGCTCAGCGAGAGCATCGGGACCGGATGCTGGACCTTTGCGAAAGCAGTGGACGGGGCGGCGCCAACTCGCTGCGTGGGGGAATCTGGCGTGACGAGTTCGGGATAGGCGGCTTCGAGCTCCCGAAGCTCGCGCATGGCTTCATCGTATTCAGCGTCAGAGACGGTGGGCTGATCGAGCACGTAGTATTCGTAGTTCCATCGCTCGATGTTGCGTCTCAGCTCATCGACGCGCCGTTGAATTTCGGTCTCAGCCATGCCGCCTTCTCCGCTTCGCTCGCCCTTGCATGAGAGGACGAAGTGAACGTACGCTTCGAACAGAGATTCTAACACAGGGCTTTTCCGCTCCCGGCGGACGCCCCGATCAGGAGTGCCCGGCTATGCTCTCCCGCGCCGATGCCGACTTCGAAAGCGACGGAAGGACCCCGTCGCCCGCCGAGGGATCCGAGCAGGGGTACAGCTTCCTCGTCCGCCGGGCAATCGAATTCGTTCGATCCGAAGGCGGCGCGGTGACGCCCGATCGCCTCATTGCCTATGTCTTCGGGAGCAGCACCGCCACGTCTCTCTGGGAGCCGCTCCTGCGCCAAATCCTTGAAGCGGATGGCACGCTCGTCTTGCGGGCCGATGGCTACTGGGCGCTGCCGGTCGCGGAGGTCGCTAGCGGGGAATCTGGGCGCCTCCTATCCGAGTTCGTCGCGGTTGACGTCGAAACGACGGGGCTCAAGCCGCTGCGCCAGCGGATCATCGAAATCGCCGCAGTCCGGTTTCGAGACGGAGTCGAGGTCGAACGCTTCGAGACCCTCGTGTTCCCGGAACGGCGAATACCCTCGTATATTACGACGCTGACCGGCATCACGGATGAGATGGTTGCCGCGGCGCCGCGTTTCCCGGATATCGCTGGAAAGCTCGAGCGCTTCTTGGGCAACTCGCTCATCGTCGGCCACAACGTTGCCTTCGACATCTCCTTCCTCAACGCGGAGCTGGCAAGGTGCGGCCGCCCCGCCCTGATCAATGAACGGCTCGACGTCATGGCCCTCGCCATGCGGCTCCTGCCGTCGGTCCGGCGGCCGTCGCTCGACCGCGTGGCGAAGGCGGTCGGCCTCGCGCCGCGTAAGATCCACCGCGCTGCTGTCGACGCCGTTCTCGCGGGCGAGGCGGCGCTCAGACTTGCCGATCAGGCGGTCAAGACCGGCCATACCACGCTCGACCGGCTCAAAGCTCTTGGGTCGGGCAGCGTCTCCCGTCCGAAGGATGGAGTTGGCCGTGCGCGGGCGATGCTCGATCGCTCACTTCTGGCCGACATTCCGAGGCGGCCGGGGGTGTACCTGATGCGCGATGCCTCCGGCCGCATCCTCTACGTGGGGAAGGCGAAGAACCTGCGCGAGCGCGTCGGCTCCTATTACTCCCAGCCGCTCGGCTACACGAGAAAACTCGATGGCCTCGTCGAGTCGGTCGCTCGGATCGACGTCGAAGTGACCGGCTCCGAGCTGGAGGCGCTGCTGCTCGAATCGCAGCTCATCAAGCGGTATCAGCCGCGCTACAACACCGTCATGCGCTCCTACGAGCAGTACCCGTACATCCGGCTGGACGTCGCCGCGCCGTGGCCGCGCTTGACCCTGGCCAAGGCGCGGAAGGACGACGGAGCGCGCTACTTCGGCCCGTTTCGGCACACCTCCGCCGCGCGTGCCGCCGTCGAAATGGTCAACGAGTACTTCCCGCTTCGAACCTGCCCGCGATCGTTCCGCAACGCGAAGAGCTACGGCTCTCCCTGCCTTCGACTCGACCTCGGCCGGTGCCCGGGGCCGTGCGTCGGCCGGGCCGACCGCGATGCCTACCTGGCGATGGTGCGGCAGGTGATCCGCGTCCTGGACGGGGAGGAGACTGTCCTCGTCGAGCGAATCTGGCAAGATCTGGAGCAGGCGGCGCAGCGACTCGATTTCGAGCGAGCACGGAAGCTCAGGAACGACTTGCGCGCGGTCGAGACGGTGATCTCGGCGCAGCGGCAATGGCGAGCGTGGGATGCGCGTCACACCCTGCTTCTTGTCCTGCCGTCTGCCGCGGCAGGTTCCATCGAAGTCATGATGGTGGTGCGCGGGCGGCAGTGGGCGCAGCTGCGAGTGGATCGCCGTACCTCACCGGCCGACCTGGCCGATCGGCTGGCCCGCTCCTGGGAACGCTACCTACAAGCAGGCTTGCCCGCGCTCGACCACGCCAGCATAGACGAGACGAACATTCTCAATCGCTGGCTCTTCCGGAACTGGGGCCACCCGGCGATCCTCCCGTTCGATTGGGACCATCCAGATTGGAGCGTGCTCGCCTCGCGCGCACTGGCACTGACGGACGATGAGCTGAACGGGGACGTTCAGGACATTGATGAGTCGTCGCCCGAACCTGGCGCGGCGGGCGCGGAATCGGCCACCGATGATCGAGTTGCGTCCCTCGTCGCGGCAGCAATCGATGCGAATGGTGCGCCCATATCCGGGCCCTGGCCGCCACGAGTGGGGGAGGAAGACCTCCTCGGCGACCAATGAACGGCCCATCGTTCGCCTTGGGCGGCGTTTCGGGGCTCCGTTATACTGGGCTCAGGGGTCGGTAAGATGATGGCTCACGGAGCGAAGCGTGGCTGAGACAGACGACGCAAGTGCGGAGGCGATTCTCGAGCAAGTCGCAAGCGAAGTTCGGGTTTGTCCGAAATGCGACCTGTCGCGGACACGAACGCATGCTGTTCCAGGTGAAGGTAATCCCCGCACGCGGATCATGTTCATCGGTGAAGGTCCTGGCTGGCATGAGGACCAGCAGGGCCGACCGTTCGTCGGGGCCGCGGGCCAATTCTTGAACGAGTTGCTGGCGAAGGCTGGCCTAAAACGTGAGGACGTCTTCATCACCAATATCGTCAAGTGCCGGCCGCCGGGCAACCGAGATCCACTCCCGGACGAGATCACTGCTTGCGCAGGGTATCTTGACCGGCAGATCGCGGCCATTGATCCTGAAGTGATCGTCACGCTCGGCCGGTTTTCCATGGCGAAGTGGTTTCCGGGAGAGCGTATCTCTCGCATCCACGGGCAGCCGAAGCGCGTCAATGGCCGGTTGGTCGTGCCGATGTACCACCCGGCGGCAGCGCTTCACCAGTCATCGCTACGGTCGGCGATCGAGGAGGACTTTGCAAAGCTCCCGAAGATTCTCGCGGAAGCCGAACGGGAGCGAGCACGTAAAGCCGAAGAGGATGAGCCTGAGGATCAGCCGGCCCAGCAGATGAGCTTGTTCTAGTGAGCCGCTCGCCCATCGCCGCGAGCGGCTCTCCGCATATGCAAGGAGTGTCTTGTGACGCGAGGATTGGGACGCGAGGCTGTTTGGCGCATAGCCGCGCGGGTAGAGTCCCCCGCGCGTGGATTCCGACTCGTGGCAAGCAGCTAGCAGCGAGCGGATCATGGCGGTTCCCGTTCGCCTGATCTTCCTCGGCGGACTGGCCGAGGTCGGACGCAACCTCTTTCTGCTGGAATACAACGAAGACATCATCGTCATCGACTGCGGTGTCGGCTTCCCGGAAGAGGAGCAGCCCGGCATCGATCTCATCCTGCCGGATATCAGCTACCTGCGCGAGCGCGCTGACAAGGTCCGCGGCATCTTCTTGACGCACGGCCACGAGGATCACATCGGCGCGCTGCCGTATCTCCTCCCAGAGATTCCCGCCCCGATCTACGGCACGAAGCTGACGCTCGGGTTGGTCTCGGTCAAGCTCGAGGAGGCGGGTCTCCTGCCGCGCAGCGAGTTGATCGAGTTCGATCCGGATACCCGGCCGGTGCTGGAGGCGGGCGTATTTCGGCTGGAGCCGTTCCGCGTCTGCCACAGCATCCCTGATGCCGTCGGGTTCGGCATCACGACGCCGGCCGGGTTGATCGTCCACACCGGCGACTTCAAGCTCGATCCGACGCCGATTGATGGGCGGCGGACCGACTTCGGGGCACTCGCTCGGTTTCGGGAGCGCGGCGTACGGCTACTCATTTCTGACTGTGTTCACATTGAGTCGCCGGGCCGCACGCCGTCGGAGAGCGTCATCGGGCAGACCTACGACGAGGTGTTCGCCAAGGCAGAGGGGCGGATCTTCATCGCGACCTTCGCCTCGTTGATCGCCCGCATCCAGCAGATCATTGATGTCTCCGCGATGTACGGGCGGAAGGTCGTCACGCTGGGCCGAAGTCTCGAGAAGAATGTCCGGGTGGCGCTCGATCTCGGCTACCTGGAGGATCCAGAAGGGGTGTTGATCGGGCAGCGCGAGGCCATTGCCTTGCCGGACGACCAATTGACCTACATCGTCACCGGGAGCCAAGGGGAGCCGATGGCGGTGCTCGGGCGGATCGCTAGCGGCGACCATAAGGAAGTGCAGATCGGCGCCGGCGACACGGTGATCATCTCGGCGACGCCGATCCCGGGCAACGAAACAGCGGTCTACCGCATCATCAATCAGCTCTTCCGGGCAGGCGCCGAGGTGATTTACAGCGCCCGGGCGCTCGTCCACGTTTCCGGCCACGCCAGTTGGGACGAGCTAGGCGAGATGCTCGAGTTTCTGAGCCCTCGCGCGGTTGTTCCGTTCCATGGCGAGCATCGGCACATGGCGCTCTACGCCGATCTGGCGCTAGAGCGTGGGATGCCGGAGGACAGCATCACCTTCGCTGAGTGCGGGGACGTGATCGAGATCACGCCGGAGCGGGTGGCCGTCACCGGCCGCGTCGACGCCGGGTACGTCTACGTCGACGGCGTGACGGTCGGCGCGGTCGGTGAGGTCGTTATTCGGGACCGGCGGGCGCTTGCCAAGGAAGGCATCCTGATGGTCGTCGTCAGTGTCGACCGGCAGAGCGGGCAGATCGTGGCCGGTCCGGAGATTCTGACACGAGGCTTCGTCCATGCCCGAGAAGCGACCGACCTCCTGGAGGCGACCAAAGCGCATCTTCGCGAAGAGCTGTCAGGTTACATGAATGGGCACCAGCCTGAGGACTGGGGCTACCTTAGCCGGCAGCTCCGCGAGGTGACCGCTCAATACCTCTTCCGCGAGACGCGGCGGCGGCCGATGATCCTCCCGATGGTAATGGAGGTCTGACCGCCGCCGCGTGCAGCGTCGGGCATACTCCTGTTTTTCGCTTCGGCTCACCGGTAGTTGTGCGCCGCTGGCGCGATCGAGGTCAGCGCCGTTGCTGGCTCGGGCTCGGTGTGGAGAGGCGCATCCTGTGGGATCGCCGCTTCCGGCGGCGTGAGTTCTTGCTGGTCGGTTTCCAGCGGGGAAACCGCGCGAGCGATGATATTGATCGTTTCGTCTCGCTTCTGGAGTGTTCCTTCGACGATGATGAACGGCTCGCCACGGACGACGAGCCGGCGCGACTCGTAGAGACTCGGGTAGATGATGACGTTGACGAGGCCGCGCTCATCTTCCAGCAGCAGGAAGGTGATGCCCTTCGCGGTGGCCGGCCGCTGACGGCAGACGACCAGTCCGGCGATGCGGACGAGCGTGTCGTCGGGGAGCTCGGTCAGGTCGGCGGTCGTCACCAGGTCGGCGGGGAGGCGGTGCCGGAGCAGGCCGAGCGGGTGATAGCGCGGCGAGAGGCCGAGGATCTCGTAGTCGGCGGCGACTTGCTCCCAGGCGCCCATCGGCCGCAGCTCGACACCGTCTTGCGCCACGGGGAGTGCGAGCGGCAGCTGGCGACCGCTGACGTTCGTCTTGCGCGTGCCGAAGCGGCGGGCGGGGATGAACAGTCCAAGCTGCCAGAGGGCTTCCCGGCGGCCGAGTCCGAAGCGATCGAAGGCCCCGACGCTGATCATCCGCTCGATTGCCTCGGCTGGCAGCGGCACGCGTCGCACGAAGTCGGCGAGTGAGCGGTAAGGGCCGTTGGCTTCCCGTTCGAGAATGATCTGCGTGCCACTCTGCTCGCCAAGGCCACTGATGTACCCGAGGCCGATCCGGATCGTGTTTCCCTCGACGGAGCAGCGCAGGCCGCTCAGGTTGATATCGGGTGGGAGGACGCGCAGGCCGTGGCGCTTCGCGTCGTTGATCAGGACGTGCGGCGGATAGAACCCCATCGGCTGGTTGTTGAGCAGCGCGCAGGTGAACTCGGCTGGGTAGTAGTACTTCAGCCAGCACGATTGGTAGGCGAGGATCGCGAAGGCAGCGGCGTGCGCCTTGGGGAACCCATAGCTGGCGAAGCCGAGGAGCTTTTTGAAGACCGCTTTCGCCACTTCCAGAGGAACGCCGTTGCGCAGGGCGCCCTCGCGGAAGTCGCTCCAGAGGCGGAGCATAGCCTCCCGCGAGCGCTTGCGGCTCATCGAGCGCCGGAGCATGTCGGCCTGACCAGCGGAAAAGCCGGCGAGCGCCATCGCCACCTGCAGCACCTGCTCTTGGAAGAGGATCACGCCGTGTGTCTCGCGGAGGACCGGCTCCAGGCAGGGATGGTCGTAGTGCGGCTCGATCGGTAGGAAGCTGGTCCGCTGCACCTGGCGATGCTCGACGTAGGGCTTGACGGCGCCGCCGACGATCGGGCCGGGGCGGACGATGGCGACCTGGACGACGAGATCGTCGAGCGTGCGGGGGCGAGTGCGCGGCAGCATCTGGATCTGGGCGCGGCTCTCGATCTGGAAGACGCCGATCGTGTCGCCGGCGCAGATCATGTCGTAGACGGCTGGATCGTTGAAGTCGATCCGGCTCAGGTCAACGGGTGGTTTGCCTCCCGCCGCGATCAGCTCCAAGCATTCCTCGACGAGCGAGAGCATGCCGAGCGCGAGGAAGTCGATCTTGACGAACTTGGCGTCGTCGCAGGAGTCCTTGTCCCACTGGCAGATGAACCGCCCGTCCATCGCGGCTGGCTGGATTGGGACGATCTCGCAGAGGGGCCGCGAGGAGACGACCATGCCGCCGACGTGCTGAGTGACGTGGCGCGGGAAACCGGCGAGCTGCTCCGCGAGCTCGACCAGGTCGCGCCAGGGCGGCAGATCCTTCTTCTCGGCATAGCCGGGAATGAAGTCGAGCTCGTGGCTGAGCGCATTGGCGGAGCGAGGCTCACTGAGCTTGGCGATCTTGTCGAGCTCCGGCAGCGGCAGGCCAAGCGCTTTGCCGATGTCGCGGACGGCGCTGCGCAGCTTGTAGGTCGAGAAGGCGCAGACGAGCGCGGCGCGGTCCGGGCCGTATCGCTCGTAGACGCGCTCGATTAGGCGCTCTCGGATCTCGCGGGGGAAGTCGAGGTCGATATCGGGAATGGACGAGAGCTCCTCGTTCAGGAAGCGGCCGAAGAAGAGATTGTGGGCGAGCGGATCGACGTGCGATAGGCCGATCAGATAGCAGACGATGGATGAGACCGAGGAGCCTCGACCGCGCCCGGGCGGCAGCTTGGCGTAGGAGCGGGCCGAATCGGCGCCGCGAATCTCGAGCGCCACCTCTCGGGCAAGCTCGAGCAAGTCGCGGTAGAGCAGGAAGAAGCCAGCCAGCCGGTGCTTGGCGATCACGGCTAGCTCCTCGCGGAGACGCGCGGCGGCGCGCTCCCGATCCTCCTCCGGGTAGCGGCGGTCGAGCTCGGCCCAGCAGAGCCGGGCGAGGACATCGTCTGGCGTCTCGCCGGGTTGCGTCGGATAGTCAGGGAAGGTGTATGCCAGGTCGGTTGCGAGGTTGAACTCGCAGCGCTCGGCGATCCAGCGCGTTGTTGCGAGCGACAACGGGTAGCGCGCGAAGAGCCTGCGCATCTCGGTGAGAGAGCGGAGATAGAACTGGGCGTTGGGGCGCCGCTGCCGGTGCGATTGGTCGAGCGTCGTGCGGTTGCGGATGGCGACAAGGACGTCCTGCAGGCGATGGCGGCTTTGGTCGTGATAGTGGACGTTGCCGGTCGCCGCGTAGCGCAGTCCGAGGTGATCGGCGAGCTGGACGAGGTGCTGGATACGGGGCGTGTCGCCGAAGACGAGGTTCTGCTGGAGCTCGACGATGACATTGTCAGCGCCGAACCAGGCGACGTACTCCCGGACGAGCCGCTCCGCGTCTTGGAACCGCCGTGCGTCGATGAGCTGAGCAAGCCGGCCCTGCCGGCAGCCGGTCAGGAGGATCAGCCCCTCGGCATGAGCGGGGAGTAGGTCTGGATCGAGCCGAGGAGCGCGGTCGGCGCTCGCTATGCGGCGCACACTCCTGGCTAAGGCAGGAGTGTGCGCATCGCCAGTGCCGTTCTCTTCCTCCTGAGGAGTGGGACGCGGGGCGCTCTCTGCCAACGGCGCGTGGTGCGCTTCGGTGATCAGCCGGCAGAGATTCGCGTAGCCGGTCTCCGTTGCGGCCAGTAGCGTCAGGTGACTGCCGTCGCTGAGGGTGAGCTCCGCCCCGGTGATCGGCTGGATGCCGGCCGCGTGCGCCAGCTGGGCGAACTCCATCGCGCCGTAGAGCCCATCGTGATCGGTGATCGCCAGCGCCCGGTAGCCCAGCTCGACGGCGCGGCCGACCATCTCCTCCGGCAGCGAGGCGCCGTCGAGAAAGGAGAAGGCGGTGTGCAGATGGAGTTCGACATAATCGTTGTATTTGCCCATCGCCAACTGCCGCGCGGGCTGGCTCGCGGCTAATACCCTTGCGCGAACCAGGCGCCGGAGATCAGGTCGTGATACACGGTGCGCACCACGCCGTCTTCGAGGAGGAGGAGGTAGTAGCGGCGGCTGATCGGCTCGCGCCACCACTCGTCATCGATCTGCCAGCTGTCTTGAATCGTTGCCACCCGGCGCCGGCGGCCCCCTTCGATGAGCGCGACGGGGCGGCCGGCGGAGGCCACGACCGTGATCGGCCGTGGCTGATTCAGGGGTCGTACGCCATCAGCGCGTGCCGGCGCTCCGGAATCCTCGACCATGGCTCTACCTCCACGATGCGGTAGATCGGCGAGTCGCCGTATCGTTGCTTGAGTTGACGAACGGCTTCGGTGAGCGGGCGTAGCCGCCGCGAGCGCGCCTCGACGAACGAGCCGGGCAGGCGCTCCTGGCGCGCGGTCTCGGAGACGAGACCGATCAGCTCAAGCGTCAAGCCCTCGGCGGCGCCGGGCAGATCGAGCTGCTCCAGCCGGTGGCGCAAGGTCTCGATGAGTCGCTTGGCCCCGACCGGCTCGCGGAACGTCATCACACGCTCCCACGAGCGGTTGTTCTCGATGAGGATGAGCAGCCGCGCTTGCCGGGCGTGCCGGTGCTGGAGCTTCGGACGGGCGAAGGCGCGCCGCACGAGCCGCTCCAATCCAAGGAGGAGCGCTTCCCGGCTGGTGACCGGTGCTGGAAAGTTGAACGCCTCCTGCACGGTCTCGAGGCGGGGCCTCGGAAAAACCGTCGTCTCGTCCCGGCCGTTGGCGAGATTCCAGGCATGCTGCCCGGCGGGACCGAAGCGGGCGGCGACGGCTGGCGCGGGCAGCGCGGCGAGATCGGCAAGGGTGTTCAGTCCGAGACGGTGCAGGCGGCGAATCAGCTCGCTCGGGACGGGGAGCCAGTCAACCGGCGCTGGCGCGAGAAAGGCGCGGACATCGGCGGGAGCGACGATGCGGAAGCTCCCGGGGCGAGCGCACCGGGCGGCGACAGCGGCCGTGAACTTCCCCGGCGCGATGCCGACTCGTGGCCGCAGGGCGGGGGAGACGAGTCCCAAGAGGCGACGTGCCGCTTCCGCGAGAGAGCTATGATGGCGACCGAGGCCGCGCAGATCGACGTACCAGCAGCCAAGCTCGGCGGGCTCGACGAGCGGGCTGAATCGCTCCAATGCCTCGACGATCCGAGCATGCGCGGCGGCGTCGCGAGCGGGATTGGGCGAGAGAAAGACGACCTCTGGGCAGAGCGCGGTCACCTCGCGGAGCGGCATGCCTGGCACGATCCCGTGGCGTCGTGCCTCGGGTGTGCAGCTGGCGACGACGGCGCGGTTGCTGGAAGGCGAGGTCAGCACCAGCGGTACGCCGTCGAGCTCCGGTCGTTCCAGGAGCGCGACCCGGAGCGCGAAATGCGGCACCCATACACAGGCGATGGTCATGACCGATATCCCCTCTGCCGGCCCCACGCCGGCGTATCCCCCTCGACCCGGTCATTCCCGACACGGTTTCGACTCGACAAGAGATTAGAACATTTGTTCTAATATGGCAAGAGGGCGCATTCGCCCGCGGAGCGATCGTGTATACTCTCCGGACAGAACGCACGTACGCCCCCGATTGCGCCCGCACTGTCACGTCATCCGTCTGCTCACGCCGCTGTGCCGTCCCAGCGTCGCATGGTCCGTCCAACTCAGACATCTTTCAGGCGGCCGGCAGCGTGCGCTCCATGATGGGTGATCCGGGAGACCGCGCTGATGGCAACCCAAACGAAGATCCGCGCGGGGACTGCCACCCGCAAGCGAGGAAGGGCGGCCGATCCCATCGCTGATACGCAACCCTTGACGGCCCGCATCCGCGCGCTCGGGCACGGCCTCTCCGAGCTGATGCCGGGCTTCGTCGTCTCGGACCGCTTGCGCCGCGAGATCACCTCGGTCGGCATGCTCCTGATCGCGCTGCTGAGCCTCTGGGCGCTGGTGAGCCCGCAATCGGACGGTCGGCTCGTCGCTTGGTGGGAAGGCGTGCTGCTCGCGAGCTGCGGCTACGGCGCCTTCCTCGTCCCGGTCTACCTCCTGATGGGCGCGGTTCGCGCGTTCCGCATCGACCAGGGGCCGATCGTGCTGCCGCGCCACTACCTGGGAGGCGCTGGCTTTGGGCTCGCGGTCGTTGGCTTCTTCGAGCTTGGCGGGGCGGCGAGGGGTTCCGGCGACGGTGGGCGGTTGGGCATCGCCACCGCCGCTCTCTTGCGCGGTGGCTTCGGCGAGTTCGGCGCGGGGATCGTGCTCCTCACCGTCGGCGTGATCGGCGTGTTCCTGCTCGCCGGGACCGATCTGCGCACCTTCTACCACGACCTCAAGGCCCTCTGGCCGCAACGTCTCTTCGTGGACTGGGATGACGAGTACGACGAGAGCGAGGAAGTCGCAGAGCCGGAGCCGCCTCGCGCTTCCAAGCCGGTTGTGATCGCGCGCTCGACCGAGGAGAGCAAGCCGAAGCCGCTGCCGGCGACCCCGCCGGTCATCAACTTGCCGAAGATCGAGCCCAAGCCGGCCACGGCCGTCACCCGCGCCACGCCCGCCTCGAGCTCCACGGATGGCGATCTCCTGCCGCTGCCCGATCTGAGCCGGCTTTCCCTCTACGATGAGGTCAAGCTCGATGTCGCGGAGCTCGAGGCAAAGGCGCGCCTGATCGAGGACAAGCTCGCCAGCTACAAGGTCGAAGCTCGGGTGCGGGAGATCAATCCTGGGCCGGCGGTGACGCAGTTCACCCTCGAGCCGGGCGTGGGCGTCAAGGTGCGCCGGATCACCGAGCTGCAGAACGACCTGGCGCTCGCGCTGGCGGCGCCGAGCATCCGCATCGAGGCGCCCGTTCCCGGCATGGCGCGGGTGGGTATTGAGATTCCGAATGCGCAGGTCGCGACGGTTGGGTTGCGTGAGACGCTCGAATCCCCGCAATTCGCGCGCTCCAAGGCCAAGCTGCCGATCCCGCTCGGGCGAGATGTCAACGGCAAGTACGTCGTCCACGACCTGACGCGGATGCCGCACCTGCTCATCGCGGGGGCGACCGGCTCCGGGAAGAGCGTTGGGCTGAACGCGATCATCTCGACGTTCCTCCTCACCAAGCGGCCGCAGGATTTGCGTCTCCTGATGATCGACCCCAAGATGGTCGAGCTGACCCTCTACAACGGCGTGCCCCATCTCCAGTGCCCCGTCGTGACGGAGATGGACAAGGTCGTGGGTGTTCTGCGTCTCGTCGTGCAGGAGATGCAGCGCCGCTACGACATCTTCTCGAAGAACGGCGTCCGCAACCTCGATGGCTACCGGATGAAGATGGCCGACGAGCCGCGGGCGGAGAACCTGCCATACTTCGTCGTCATCATTGACGAGCTGGCGGACCTGATGATGACCTCCCCGGACGAGGTCGAGACCCTGCTCTGCCGCCTGACGCAGATGGGTCGCGCCGCCGGCATTCACCTCATCATCGCCACCCAGCGGCCGTCCGTTGACGTCATCACTGGCTTGATCAAGGCGAACGTCCCGGCGCGTATCGCCTTCGCCGTAACCTCACTGACCGACAGCCGCGTCGTCCTCGACATGCCAGGGGCGGAGCGCCTCCTCGGGCGTGGCGACATGCTCTTCCTCCCGCCGGATGCGGCGAAGCCGATTCGGATCCAGGGCGCGTTCATCGAAGATAAGGACGTCCAATACCTCGTCAACCACTGGCATTCGGTCGCGCCGGTGCCGCAGTATCCTCGCGAGTGGCTGGAGGTGCCGAGCAGCAACGGCTCGCTGGACGACGATGAGGACGAGGACCCGCTGATGGAGAAGGCGCTGGAGATCGTGCGCGAGCAGGGGACAGCCTCGGCCTCGATGCTCCAACGGCGGTTGCGCATCGGCTACAACCGCGCCGCTCGCCTGATCGAGCGGATGGAGGAGGAAGGGATCATCGGCCCAGCGGATGGCGTCCGGGGACGGCCCGTCCTCACCACTGACTTCTAAGCGAAACTTGAGCATCTATGCTAAAATAGAACGTCTGTCCGAATCGGCAGCGGGTTGCCGATGACAGACGCTGAGAAAGTGAGGAAGACGTGTGACATCGCCCGTGTCGCGGATCACGGCGCAGCCGGTTGCGCGACTAATCGACGAGCTTGGCAAGCTGCCCGGCATTGGCCCGAAGACCGCGTCTCGGCTGGCGTTCTACCTTCTGCGCGCGCCGCGGGAGGATGCAATCGCGCTCGCTGAGGCGATCCTCGAGGTCAAAGAGAAGATCCGCCTCTGCTCCCGGTGCTTCAACATCACGGAGACCGATCCGTGCGCCATCTGCGCGGATCCGACCCGGGAGGCGGCGATCTGTGTCGTGCAGGAGCCGCTCGACGTCGTCGCGCTGGAGCGCACCGGGCAATTCAAGGGGCGGTATCACGTGCTGCACGGCGCGATCTCCCCGATCGAGGGGATTGGTCCGGAGCAGCTGCGCATCCAGGAGCTGCTGCAGCGCGTTCGCACTGAGAATCCGGACGAGGTGATCTTGGCGACGAACCTCGACCTGCCTGGGGAGGCGACCGCGACGTTCCTGCACCGATTGCTCGTGCCGCTCGGCGTGAATGTGACGCGACCGGCGAGCGGGCTCCCGGTCGGCGGTGATCTGGAATACGCGGACGAGATCACCTTGGGGCGGGCTCTGGCGGGCCGCCGGGCGCTCTAGACGGTCAATCAGGCCAAATATTGGCGCCTGATTTTGGGACCTCCGACCCGTTGTCAGCGCTCCGGGCCGGGAGTACAATCGGGATAGATGAGCGCACCACGATCGGATGGCGTCATCACGCAGAGTCCCATCACGCGATCGCCAGATCGTGACGGAATCACAACGCCGCCCGCAGGCGATGCGCCGAACCCCCGTGGAACCATCCTATGGCATCCCAGCGCGCCAGGAGGCCCGGTTGAGCCCTCGCTAAGTCCACTGTCGCTCACGGTGCGTCCAGCACGTCTGCGCGATCTCGCGCGGCTGGTGCGCGTGCCGGTGGTGCTGCGGCTCAATCAGCCTGAGATCAATCTTTCGCCGTACCGGCCTGCCCGGGAGGCGCTGCGCGGGATGCTGCCATTCACGCGGTCGCGACCGCGAATTCTGGTCGCCCGCGCTGGGGATCGCCTCGTCGCCTTCGCGCACTGGCAGCCGGTTCTACCCGATCGCCGGTGGCAGCTCATCGCATTAGGATCGGCGACTGGGGTGTATGACGCCGAGCCGGTTTGGGAGGAGCTGGCACGGCATTCGACGATTGCGGCGGGACTGCGCGGAGTCAAGCGGCTCTACGCTCGCGTGCCGGTTGGATCGCCGGCGGCCGAGCCTCTGCGCCGGCTCGGATTCGCCGCCTACGCGTCGGAAACAGTCTTTCTGGCACAGCAGGTGCGCAGTGTTCCGGCAAGGCTTCGGATGCGGCCGCAGGAGCCGGCTGACACCTGGGCTATACACCAGCTCTACAGCGCGTGCGCGCCGAAGCAGGTGCAATACGCCGAGGCGTGGACGAGCCACCGGTGGGAGCTTCGTCCGAGCGGGCAGCTCGGCGTTACGACCGCGGGCTGGATCGTCGAGGACGGGCATCAGGTAATTGCCTATGCTCGGATCTCGTCCCGCGACGGTGCTCACGTCCTAGAGCTGCTCTACCTGCCGGACCACCACTCGATCGTTCCGGATCTCCTGGACGGGGCGATCGCTCGGCTCCGCGCTCAGACGCGCATCAGCAGGATCTATTGCACCTTGCGCGGTTATCAGGAGGAGGCAGTGGAAGCCCTCAGCGAGCGGGGCTTCGATCCGGTGCTCGAGCAAGAGCTCTATGTGAAGTACACCACGGTGCCCGCCCGGGTGGCGCAGCCAGAAGCGGCGTCGTTCCAAGTCGAAGCCGTGGAGCGATTGCCGAAGCGCGTACCGTCCTTCCTGCACGGTCGGCCAGGAGACGGGACGGCAAGCTCGTGAGCGCGAGAAGAGCGATCAAGGCCGACCGCCTCAGCATCGTACCCGTACGACCGGTGCCCCACCCGCGCGGCGCCGGTAGCCTTCGAGGAGACCTTCTTGAGTAGCATGCCGAATCTTCGTCCTACTACGATCGATCGCAAGCACTACGAGCAAGAGATCACGGACAACCTGGAGGATCTGCTAGCGGTTCTGCCTTCGCACATCGCGACGGCGGTGGAGGCGGCGAACCGCACGGGTGAATACGGCGCGTTGATCGAGATCGTCCTCGATCTTGGACGCCGGCCCGAGGCACGCTTCCAGCATGCCGAGATCTACCTCACCGACGTCGACGTGACGCGTGAGGATCTTCGCTACGTTGCCGAGCGGATCGGTAGCTTTGGCGACGACAACCGCGCCGGCATCGAGCGGACGCTGCACCGCATCTCGGCAATCCGCAACCGCACCGGCGACATCGTCGGCCTCACCTGCCGTATCGGCCGCGCGGTCTACGGCACGATCGCGATCATCCGCGACTTGATCGAGACCGGCGAGAGCATCCTTCTGCTCGGTCGTCCGGGCGTCGGCAAGACGACGATGCTGCGCGAGACGGCGCGAGTGCTCGCCGACGATCTGCGCAAGCGGGTAATCGTCGTCGACACCAGCAACGAGATCGCCGGCGACGGCGACATTCCGCATCCGGCCATTGGCCGCGCCCGCCGCATGCAGGTGCCGACGCCGACCGCGCAGCACGCGGTGATGATCGAGGCGGTGGAAAACCACATGCCGGAGGTCATCGTCATCGATGAGATTGGCACCGAGCTGGAGGCGATGGCGGCTCGGACGATCGCCGAGCGTGGCGTGCAGCTTATTGGCACGGCGCACGGTAACACGCTCGAGAATTTGATGATGAACCCGACGCTGGCCGATCTCGTCGGTGGCATCCAGTCGGTGACCCTGTCCGACGAGGAGGCTCGCCGCCGGGGCACGCAGAAGTCGATTCTGGAGCGCAAGGCGCCGCCGACCTTCACGATCATGGTGGAGATCGTTGACCGCGACGAGGTGACGGTCCACCGTGACGTGGCGGCGACCGTTGATGCAATTCTCCGCGGCGCACCGGTCCGAGCCGAGACCCGGCGGCGCTCCGACGACGGCCAAGTCCTGATCTCGAACGCCGAGGACAGACGGCGCGATCCGACGCTTGCCGCGCGGGCCGGCATCTTGCCTGATGAGCGACGCTCATCACATCGCCGCTCGATCGTCGATATCACGACGCGGCAGCCGATCTCGCGCGGCAGCGAGGGTAATTCGTCTCACTCGGGCGGTGAGGCTCCGTGGGAGGGCGAGGGAGTGCGCCCGGCGTCCACGTCCCCTTTCGCGGCGCGCGGACGGGGCACGGAGACTAAGCCGCTGCGCATTTACCCGTTCGGTGTCAGCCGTAACCGGCTCGAGTCCGCGATCAACCAGCTGAAGCTGCCGGCGATCATCGTGCGTGATCCTCGCGAAGCCGACCTCGTGATGACGCTGAAGAACTACTATCGCACGAAGCCGCAGCCGATCCGCGACGCGGAGGCGCGCGGAACGCCGGTCTATGTCCTGCGGTCGAACACGATCGTCCAGATGGAGAACGTCTTGAGCGGGCTGCTCCCGCGGCCGGAGCATCCGAGCCTGGACGACCTGCTAGAGGACGGTGCGCCGGAGGGCAAGGTCGGCGGTGACGACGAAGTCGTTCAGGCGCTGCATGAGGCGGAAGAGGCGATTTCGGCGGTGATGGAGGGCGCGCCGCCGATTACGCTGCGGCCGCAGAGCAAGTACATCCGGCGGCTCCAGCATGAGCTGGCGGACCGGTACAACCTGGGATCGCGGAGCCGGGGACGGGAGCCATTCCGCCGCGTTGAGATCTATCGCGAGGGGCTGCAGTAGGCCGGTGGAGGGAGTCTTCCTCACATTCGAGGGCCCCGAGGGATCGGGGAAGAGCACGCAGGCGCGGCTCCTGGCCGATCGCCTGATCGCCAGCGGATATGAAGTGATCCTTACACGCGAGCCTGGCGGAACCGCGATTGGCGAGCGAATCCGCGAGATTGTGCTGGGCTTGGGTGACGCTGACTGTGCTATGCTGCCCGAGACGGAGGCGCTGCTGCATTCGGCCGCGCGCGCCCAGCACGTCCGAGAGGTCATCGTCCCCGCTCTGGCTGACGGTCGCATCGTGATATCCGACCGCTACGCCGACTCGACACTCGCCTATCAAGGAGGGGGGCGGGGACTGCCAATGGACCAGCTGCGAGCGGTGCAGCAGTTCGCCACCGGTGGGGTCTGGCCGCGATTGCGCCTGCTCCTGGACCTTCCGGTCGAGGTCGGGTTGGCTCGGCGGTTCGGCGCGGCGGCCGAGATCAACCGGATGGATCGCGCGGAGGTCTCCTTTCACGAGCGGGTACGCCAGGCATATTTGGGGCTGGCGGCGGCGGACCCGGAAGGATGGGAGATCGTCGACGCGACCGCGGGGAAGGCGGAGGTTGCAGAACGAATTGCCCGCATCGTCGAAAACCGTCTCGGGCTTCGCCTTGAGGACGTTCGCCGGCAATGAGTCGGACGAGTAGGCGGCAGCGAACCGGGGCATGAAGCTGATTATCGCGGTCATCCATGCCGCCGATGCCGATGCCGTCCTCCGCGCGTTGAGCGCCCGCGGCTTTCGCGCAACCGTCATCGATTCGACCGGCGGGCTATTGCGGCAGGGAAACGTGACGATCCTGATCGGCGTTCAAGAGACGTTGGTAGCGGAGGCGATGCGCGTGTTGCGACAGCATTGCCAAACGCGAACGAGGTATATGAGCCCGCACTTGTCCGGTGTCGAGCTGGGCGAGTATTACGTCTCTGACCCCGTTGAAGTTCAGGTCGGCGGCGCGACGGTCTACGTCGTCGATGTGGAGCGGTACGAGCGGATCGCCTAGCGGCGAGCTAGCCCGGCCGGGGTCGCGCTGACGGCGGGGGAAACCGACGGATGGAAGCAATCATCGCGCGCGGGATTCAGGTACTCATCGCTCTTTCGGGGGCGTATCTGATCGCGCTCTGGTTCGTCCTGGTGGTCTGGACCTACCGGGACATCGAATCGCGTAGCAAGAGCGTGGTAACCCAGATCTTCTCGACACTGCTAACCACGCTCTTCTTCATTCCGGGCGTGCTGCTCTACCTCATCCTACGCCCCAAGGAGACGCTCGACGTCGCGTTCCAGCGCTCGCTCGAAGAGGAATACCTGCTGCAGGACCTCGAAGAGCTGCCGCTCTGCCACAGCTGCCATCGCTACGTCGAAGACGACTTCATCCTTTGCCCGCACTGCCAAACCCGTCTACGCGAGCCTTGCTATGCCTGTGGACGCCTCGTCCACCTGCGCTGGGCGCTGTGCCCGTATTGCGGCGCTGAGCAGAGTGAGAAGGCGGCTGCCGAGCGCGCTCGTGTCACGGCTCCTGCCGCTCGTTGGACGGCACTGCCGCGACCGCGTCGCCGGCCGACGACTGTCGTCATCCCGCGACCGGCTCGTACCCCTGCGCTGTCTGCTCCCGCGCAGACCACACCCGCGCTGGAGTCACAGTCCACCCAGGAGGACCAGGTCGCCGCTGCCGCCACTCAGCGCGTGAGCACCAACGGCGCCCCGGTGCGTCTCTTCGATCGCCGGAAGACGCGGGCAGCGCACCGAGCGGCCGAAACTGAGGGCGATCAGACCCGCGGCCAATGGGGCCAGGAGAACTCGGCGCAACCCGCGGCAAATGGGTCGTCCGCGAACGGCACCTACCACCACGAGAACGCCACGGAATCGGCAAATGGCCACGCGCCAGAAGCCAAGCCCGAGCCGCAGCCGCGAACCCTAGCGGATCTGCTCGCGGAACGCCGCGCGGCCGAGCGGCAGGCATCCGGGCCGCCGGAGGAACGTATCCCCGCGCATCTCCTGTCCGAGAAGGACTGATCTCTAGCGAACGGCGGGAGAAGGTGGTTCCGTCTCGTCGGAGGTCACTCGACGACGAGCGGCTCTTCCTCCCACGTGCCATCGTTGCGCCGGCGGCGTGACGGCACCGCATCCGGCCGGATACGGAAGTTGAACTTCGTCCGGAACGCCTCGTAGAAGTCGGTGGAGTGGAGCGAGATCAACTTGAACGAGTGCTCGCCACGCGTCACGTGGACGAGGTCTCCAAGGAGGAGCGACTCCGATTGCCGGCCGTCGAGGATCAGACTGGCCTGGTGTGACGAGGCGAAGAGGAGCTCGATCCGAGTCGATTCCGCGACGACGAAAGGCGTCCGAATCGGCGAGTGACACGAGATCGGCACGATCGCAAATCCGTGCACGCCCGCGGTCAAGATAGGGCCGCCAGCCGCCATGCAATAGGCAGTGCTCCCGCGCGGAGTCGAGACGATCATCCCATCCCCGGGATAGGTGTTGACATAGCGACCGTCAATATAGACCTCGACCTCAATCATCCGGACGCCGCTGCGGATGACGACGTCGTTGATGGCCCAACCCTGATCGATGAAGCGTCCGTTTCGCTCGATGGTGGCGGCGAGGGTGGCGCCCTCTTGAATCTCGTACTCCCCGCGCAGCAGCTCTTCCATCGCCTGCTGCCAGTCCCGCCGCTCGACCATGGCGAGGAATCCGACCTTGCCGAAGTTGATGCCGAGGAGCGGGACGTCCGGGAAGGCGTTGGCGGCGCGCATCATCAGGCCGTCCCCGCCGAGGACGACGATCGCGTCCACGCCAGAGCGCTCATCTCCCATCGCCGTCAAAGTGGGCTCGTCAACGGTACGGCAGCCGCGAGCTTGCAACCACTCGACAATCTCTGATGCAAGCGCCGCGGCCTCGAGCTTGCTGTGCGCCGCTACGATGCCTATGGTGCGTGTCACCGTTCTACTCCCTGCGCGCCGGCAGCGTCGCTGGCGGCAACCTGCGCGGCGTTTTCACCGTGATTGTCGGCCCAAGGCGGCGTGAGATAGGTGGCCGGATCGTGCTCCGCCCGGAACCGGTAGAGCGCCGCGGGCCGATGCGAGCCATCGCGCCGCTTGCGGTCGGTCGGCTCCAAGATGCCCGAGGCGGTTACGCGGCGGCGAAAGTTTCGCTTGTCCAGCCTGCGGCCGAGGATTGTCTCGTACGCGCTTTGGAGCTCTGTGAGCGTAAAGGTCTCGGGCAGGAGATGGAACGCGATATTGGTGTAGCCGATCTTCGCCCGTAACCGAATTAGGGCGTAGCCTATCACCTTCTGGTCGGTCTCACTCAGACTAGGCAAATCGCCAACCGGGTGCCACCGCGCGCCAGCGGCCGCGGGTGGTTGGGCGTCCGAGCAGAGAAGCGCGATGTAGCTAACGACGACCTTCCACGTTGGCGGCTGCCCGACGCTGAGCGTGTAAAGCTGCTCGTGATAATGCGGCGTGAGGCCGGTGGTCTCTTGCACGATGCGACGGGCCGCGCCATCTAGCGGCTCACCGGGCGCCGGGTAATCGCGCGGCAACCGGAATCCAGCCGCGGCCTCTTCGAGCGCAACGAGAAGCTCGCCGGCCGCGATGGTGAAGAGGACCACGCGCACATCGACAGCCGGTTTGCCGTTTGCTGATCCGGTAGATAACGTGGCGATATCACCTGGGTTTGTTGGCTGCATCATCGTCCGCGGGCTCGCCGCCCTTCTGATGTCTTAGATTCTGCGCGGCGGCCATCCTCTCGGAGTGTACGCCACGCGGCGCAGGGGGGACAATTTGCAGTCCGCGAGCATCGTTCATCGCGCGGTATGCCGGCTGCCGGGGTTCGTCGTTCTCCTGAAAACTGCTGTACGATGGTCCGTATGAGGAAGCGGCTCCGATCGAGGGAGGAAGACGAGACAGTGGGGGATGCGAATCGAATCGAGCAGGCCGGTGCGGTGGCGGTGGTCCGTTTGGATGACCTCTCAGCGGCCGTGAATGTGGCGGAGGCGTTGATAGCCGGGGGCGTGATAGCGGTCGAGTTCACGTTCACCAACCCGGCGGCGGGGAAGGCGATCGAGGCGGCGAAGGCTGCCGTCGGCGACCGTGGCTACATCGGCGCGGGAACGGTCCTCGACCCGGAAACGGCGCGGATCGCGATTCTCTCGGGCGCTGAGTACATTGTGACGCCGACGCTCAAGCGAGAGACCATCGAGCTCTGCAACCGCTATGGCGTGCCAACGATCATCGGCGCGTTCACCGCGACCGAGATGCTGACCGCGTGGGAGGCGGGCGCGAGCTACATCAAAGTCCATCCGGCAAGCCTTGGCGGTCCCCGCTACTTCAAGGACATCCTCGCGCCGCTGCCGCAGCTGAAACTGATCCCGTCGGGCGGCGTCTCGCTGGACAATGCATCTGATTTCCTGCGGGCTGGCGCCGTCGCGGTCGCGCTGGGCAGCAATCTCGTCGATGCGGCGACCGTCGCGGCCGGCGATTGGGCGACCTTGACCGAGCGGGCGAAGAAGCTCAGCGAGGCTATCGCTTCGGTGCGAGCGGAGCGGGCCGGCTAATCCACGCCGGCCCAAGCCGAATCTCGTCAGGCGGCGTTGATAACCGCCTCCGCGCGCTCGATTGCCTCTTCGGGGCTCATAACCGAGAGAACGACATCCCGGACAATGCCATCCCGGTCAATGAAGACATGGGTAGGGAAGTTGTAGATGGGATATGCGTCGCTCGTCAGGTTGCGCTGCGGGTCGAGCAGCACGTTGAACGTCACGCCATTCCGATAAGCGAAGTCCGCGGCCACCTCCGGCGGGTCGCCAAGGCTGACGGCCAAGAGCACAAGGCCTTTCGGCTCGAGCTCGGTGTAAGCCGTTTGCATGTCCGGCATCTCGGCGCGACACGGCGGGCACCAGGTTCCCCAGAAGTTGAGCCAGACCGGCTGGCCCTTGAAATCCGACAGCGAGACGATGTTGCCGTGGATGTCCACGGCCGTGAAGTCCGGAGCTGGCTCACCTGGCCGGGGTAGCAGCTTGGTATTCACGCCGCCACGGCCGAGCTGGTCGAGGCCAGCTTGCCCGCTTACGTACCAGGCCGCGACGAGAATGACGACCGCGAGGCCGAGATAGAGCGCGATGCGCCGCGGATCGCGCTTCTGCTGAGTTGGCGCGGAGGGCGCGGGAGCGATCGTCGTCTCGGTCATCGCGCAGTCATGCTTAGTCCACGCCACCGTAGGCGTGCATACCGCCGAAGAAGTAATTGCCGTAGTAGGTGAAAATCACGGCCGCGAACCCGATCAGGAGGATGACGGCGCTGCGGGTGCCGCGCCAGCCTCGCAGCGAGCGGGTATGCAGGTAGATGCCGTAGATGAGCCAGGTGAAGAGCGCCGACGTCTCCTTCGGGTCCCAAGACCAATACGATCCCCAGGCCTGATGGGCCCAGATCGATCCGAGGATCAGCACCAGCGCCAGCATCGGGAAGCCAATCGTGACCGCCCGATAGCCGATGTCATCGAGCATGTCCGGGCTCGGCAGCCACCGGGTTTGGCGGCGACTCGCGATGAGGTAGAGCACCGCGGCCGCGAAGGCAACCGCGAATGTCGCATAGGCTAAGATCGCCGTCGACACGTGCACCGTCATCAGCGGCTGGTTCTGCAAGGCCGGATTGAGCCCTTCGACCTCGCGCATACGTGTCGGCAGCGACCAGACATACAGCGACATGCCGAACGCGACGGCCAGCACGATCGGACCAAGCTGCTTGATTTCGTAAAGCCGCTCGAAGACGAGGTAAACCAGCAGTACCGCGAAGATGAAGGCGAGGGAGAACTCGTACATGTTGCTGTAGGGGCCGCGACCAGCCGCGATGGTCCGCAGCAGGACGGCGAGCCCCTGGAAGACGAGGGCGAACCACGCGAGCAGCGTGCCGAAACGGCCGGCCGCCGCGGGTCCCGGAGCGAACTCGGCGGTGGTGGTCGTCATCGTCGTGCCGGTCGAGGTGGCGAGCGACGCCTGGCGGAGGCGGATGCGACCGGCGGCATAGACGACATAACACACGAGCGCTGCTCCCAGCGCTATTGAGGCTGCGGTGAAGCTGTAAAACGATAGCTTGACGAGTCCTTCCATTTGCGGCTCCGTTTCCTTAGGCTCTCGCAGCCTGCTCTAGATGCTCGGGTCGACCGCGAACGAAAGCGCGCACGCCGAGCTTAGCCTCGAGATCTCCGACAACACGGAAGAAGTTGCGCTGACCACTCCAGTCGCGCTTTGCCAGTGGCGCAAGCTTGACGCTGCTCGTGCCGTCTGGCAGAGCCGTCACGATGCCCCGAATCCGCCGGTGCGGGAAATAGAGGGTGATCGCCAGACCGCCGACCATCATGATCGCCGCCGTCCAGAAAATCGGCATGCCCGGGTTGCTGGCAACTTGCAAGAGCGTGAAACGCTTTTCGCGGATGAATTCGATCTGGAGTCCGTCCAGCTCAACGATGTCGCCCTGCCGCAGGATAGCGGTCGGTGGCATCTGGCTGGAATCCGCGTTCGGACCGAGCGACCGTACCTGAACGAAGATCTCTCCGCTCTGGAGATCGATCGTTCCGGCTTCCGGTAGCGCCGAGGTCGGCGCCGGGGTGATCAGATTGATCTGCTTGCCGACATGCGGCAGCTGCTGGAGGCCCGCTGGCGCATCAGGGTTCGTGCGCGAGGTGTACAGCCCTACGGGAATGGCGTCGTCGAAGACGACCCGACCTTCGGCATCTTTGATCCGCAGCGCGATCGCTTGGCCGAAGCTGGTCTGGTAGAAGGTGAGACTTCCATGCGTTAGCGGGTGGTTGACTCGCGTCGTGCCTCGCTTGACCTCTTTGCCGTTTTCGTAGATGACGAGGTCGCTACGGTAATCCTGCGGCGTGCCGTCCTCTCGCCAGCTATCGACGAATCGCTCCAGCTTGACGCTCAAGCCCGTGCCGTGCCCGACCTCCCGAGTAGCTCCCTCAGGGATGACGAACTCGTTCTCGCGGAAGCCGTAGCGCGCGCCAACGATGCCGCCGATCAAGATCAAGATCAGCGCCAAGTGGAACGGGAACGTGCCCAGCTTGGCGTACCGATTCTGATCCGCGTAGATGTGGATCTCGTCGCCCTGCGTGGCGGTCAGGACGCGGTAGCGCCGCTGGCGGAGCGCTGCCTGGATGGCACCGGAAAGCTCCGACGCCGGCACGGAGTGCGTTATTTCAGCGGAGTGTTCCGCGCCATTGAGGAAGCCGCGCGTCGTCGTGACTGTCGGGAAGCGAATCGTCCGCCAGATCGCTGGGGCCCGGTTGATCGTGCAGATGGCGATCGCGACCGAGAGGAGCGCCAGCATGAACGTGAACGGCAGCGAGTGGAAGACGTCCCAGTCGTACCACCGGTCCACGATGGACCGCGTGAAGGGGAACCACTCGGCGATCTTCTCTGGGACGGAACTGCCGCGCAGGGTGCCGGCAAGCACCATCACCGCCAGGATGGCTATTTCATAGATGGCCGCGCGAACGGAGCAGAAGAATCGCCAGACACGATCGACCACCCACTCGAGCGGTGACCGCTGCGCGGCGCGCTGACGGGCAGTCAGTTCAGCCATCTCTGCTCCTCTACCGAACGGCGACGGGAAGCGGTCAGAGGTTCGGCTCCAATGGCTGCCACGGAACCATTGCGGCCAGCCTCGTGAACAGCGTCTCGTAGATGCCAAGGATCATGATCGCGCCAATCGCGAGCATGATCGCGCCGCTGACACCGGTCAGAGCGGACAAGCGCGGTGTCAGACGACGAATCACCGCAGTCGACGTGCCAAAGAGTGCGGCCGTCAGGAAGGGGATCCCAAGCCCTGCCGAATAGACGCCCAAAAGGGCGGCAGCACGCTGGGGATCGCCCTGGCCCGCCGCCATCGTGAGAATCGCCCCGAGAATCGGGCCGACGCACGGCGACCACCCCGCGCCAAAGGATACGCCCACGACGAAGGACGACGCTAGGCTGCCCGGGCTCACCGGCGCGTGCATCATGCGCCGCTCCCGGTCCAAGAATGGAAGGCGGACCAAGCCAATCTGATGCAGACCGAGGAGCACGAGGAGCGCGCCGCCGAGCCGAACTAGCCAGTACCGATACTCCGCAACGACCGTGCCGGTCGTCACTAAAGCCCCGGCCGCGCCAAATGCCACCCCGAGTAATACGAAGACGACGGAGAAGCCGACGACGTAGGCCGCCGCGTTGGCCATGACCCGCGAGCGGGATGGCGCCGCGCTGCCGTCTATCGAAATGCCGGCCAAGTGAGACAGATAAAGCGGGAGAAGCGGCAAGACGCACGGAGATGAGATCGACAGGAGGCCGGCAATGAAGGCAGCAATAAAGGAAACATCCGTCGTCATGGCCGAAATCTACCCCCGCCCCCCCAGTGTGTCAAACGGAATCGGCCACTTTGGATAGGCAGCGGTGCCGCGTCGCTCCATGGTAAAATTCGACATAACGCAAAGGTTATTGAGACAACCGTGAGCATTTCATCCCGCGAGCGCCTTTACCGAACTGATGCGATCGTCCTTAGCCGCACCGATGTGGGCGAGGCCGATCGCATTCTGACGATCTTCACCCCGTCGCGCGGCAAGCTGCGGGTGATGGCGAAGGGCGTTCGCCGCCCGACGAGCAAGCTCGGTCCCCACCTCGAGTACTTCACTCGCAGCGAGCTGATGTTGGCCAAGGGGCGAGAGCTCGACGTCGTGACCGGCGCGGAAACGCGCGATGCCTACCTCGGCATCCGCGAGGATCTCGAGCGGATGGCGCATGCGTCGCATCTGGCTGAGCTTGTCAATCGCTTGACGCAGGATCGGGAGGAGAATGGCCGGGTCTTTGACCTGTTGGCCCGCTCGCTCCGGCTCCTCGCCGATGGCGTCGATCCGTTCGGCGTCTCCCGGCACTTTGAGCTCGCGCTGTTGACCGCCGTCGGGTTTCGCCCCGAGCTCTACAAGTGCGTGCGGTGCGGCGAAGATCTTCAGCCGACGACGAATGCGCTCAGCCCCGCTCTCGGAGGAATGCTTTGCCCGGCCTGCCGCGTCGCCGATTCCTCAGCGCGGCAGCTATCTGTCAACGCGCAGAAGTATCTCCGCACGCTCGACCGAGCTGGGCTAGGGGAGGCGATCAAGCTTCGGCTCGATGACTCATTGCGGTCGGAGATCGAGGGCGCGCTGGCGGCCTATCTTCGGCACATCATCGAGCGCGACCTGGCCAGCCTCCGTGTCTGGCACGCGCTACAGATTGCCGCTCCCAAGCGCCGATAAACAGAAAATCGCCGCGTCGCGACCCGAGGATCGAGACGGCGGCGATTCGCGTTCCCCTGGCGATTCGTTACACGTCCACGAAGTAGGTCTGGCAGGCCTTGTCGATCAGCTGAGGCGTTAGCGCCGGCGGCACACCGTGGTAGCGCGCGATCCCGACGAGCGTGCGCAAGATGTCTCGCGGGTGCACTGAGCGCAGCTCCCGCTTCGGCTTCACGTAGTACTCCCGCAGGAGATAGACGAGCCCGTTCTGATCGAATGGGATGCCAAGCTGATCGCACTGGCGGCGGAAGATCTCGCGGTAGATCTCGACCGACGGGTTCGCGACGTGGATCTTGTTCTGGATGCGTCGCAGGAATGCCTCATCGACGAGATCCTTTGGTGCGAGGTTGGTCGAGAAGACGACGAGCTGGTCGAACGGAACTTCGATCTTCTTGCCCGTGTGGAGCGTCATGAAGTCGATGCGCTTCTCGAGCGGCACGATCCAGCGGTTCAGGAGCTGGCGTGGCTGAACCTGCTGCCGCCCGAAGTCGTCAATTAGCAGCATGCCACCGTTGGCCTTGACTTGGAGCGGCGCCTCGTAGATGCGCGCGAAGCGGTCGTAGACGAGGTCGAGAACTTCCAGTGTCAACTCACCGCCGGTGATGATGGCCGGGCGGCGGCAGAGGACGAAGCGCCGATCCCAATCCGGTCGGCCGTTCAGCGGAATCGGCACGTGATTGTGCAGGTCAAGGACTTTGATGATCTGACCGTCGATCGTGATGCAGTACGGGATCAAGACCGCGCCGCCGAGGAGACTGATGATGTGCTCGGCCAGGATGGTCTTACCGTTGCCAGGAGGACCGAACAGGAAGAGTGAGCGGCCGGTGTTTACCGCCTGCCCAAGTGCATCGATGACATGGTCCTCGAGCACCAGGTCGGCCAGCGCCTCGCGCACCTCGGCGGGACCGACGCGGACGTCCGAGATCGCCTGCGCCCGCACCACCTGCTTGTAATGATCCAGCGTCACCGGAGCGGGACCGACGTAGGTCGTCCGCTCGAGGAGGCTATGGACGCGAATCTGCCCCTTGGGAGTGATCGTGTATTGGTACGCCAGCTCGCCGAATCCGTTGCTCCCGGCGACCTCGATCAGCTCCTCCCGCTTCAGCATGATCAGCGCCTTGTCTACGATGTTGTAGAAGGGCAAGCACAGCTCATCGCTGATCGCCTGGGCGGTGATCTGATTGTTGTAATAGATGAGCTTGAGGGCGAGATCCGCGATCAAGGAGAGATCGAGGCCTGTCTGCTCGACCGAGTTTGGTTCCCTGGCGACATCGGCCGCTGCAGGGCGTTGCTCTATGAGCCCGGTTGCCATGGATCGTCTACGCTCCTCACTCAGTCAGCCTCCCCGTCACGCAGGGGCGCCTTTGGCAGTCAGCGCACAGATATGCTGATCGTTTCCCGAATCGCGCTGGGACAGGCGTACGCGACCGGGCTAGGAGCAGGCTAGCAATTTCGTCGGGCGCGTAACATAGCGCCAAGGTACCGACCTCCGAGAGTTCGCCCGTTCGGATGCGGGTTTGGCCGGTGGCACGCTCGGCTAGGGTCTAAGGTTCGTTGTCGCGGTCGAGCAGGTCAGGACGCCACCGCGCGGTCCTGCGGACGGACTCGGCGTGTCGCCATTGCTTGATGGCGGAGTGGTTGCCGCTTTGGAGAACCGGAGGCACGCGCAGGCCGCGGAAATCGACCGGACGCGTGTAATGCGGATACTCGACCAGGCCGGCGTGATGCGACTCCTCGGCGACGGATTCTGGATCGATGACGCCGGGCACCAGCCGCGCGACCGCGTCAATGATGACCATCGCGGCCAGCTCCCCGCCCGTCAACACGTAATCGCCGATGGAGATGAGATCAGCATCCAGGACGTCGCGCACCCGCTCGTCAATGCCCTCGTAATGGCCGCAAATCAGCGCCAGCCTGTCATATTCGGCGTATTGCCGGGCGATTGCCTGCGTGAATGGGCGGCCGGCCGCGGAGAGGATGACGATCTTGGCGATCCCCGTATCGGCTCCGAGCACGGTCTCGACGGCCTCCACGAGCGGCGGCGCCATGATGACCATGCCCGCTCCGCCGCCATACGGCTTGTCGTCGACGGTGCGGTGGCGATCTGATGTCCACTCGCGAAAGTCGTGAAGCCGGATGTCGAGGAGGCCTTTGTCTCGACCGCGCCGGATGATGCTGTCGTCGAACGGCCCCGCGAACATGCCGGGAAAGAGTGTGAAGACGTCGATCCGCAACATGGGACGAGTGGCGTCAGCCTCCGCGGTTGGAGTTGCGCTCACCGGCGTGACGCCGTGGGAACGGCAGCCGGCACGACGTGGCCGTTCGACGAAGTGGGGGAGGTCGCTACCTCAACGATCGCCGACGCGGAACCGCTCAGCGTAGAGAGGACCAGGTCAGGCTGAGCATCGTCCGGGCCCGGCGCGGCGCCGTTCGACAGCCACACCGCGCGCATTCCCGCGCGTCGTGCCCCGCCGACATCGAAGCGGAGCGAATCGCCGACATGCGCCGAGCGACCGGGATCCACCTCAAGGAGGTCCAAAGCGTGCCAGTAAATCTCCGGCCGCGACTTGTAGTATCCGGCTGAGGCCGAGGTGACTACTTCCTGGATCGCGTCTCGCATGCCAAGTTGATCCAAGGCCCAGATCAAGAACGGGTGATATACCGCGCTCGAGACGACCGCTACCGGAATGCCGGTGTTTGCCAGCGCCTCAACTGTCTCGATCGCTCCCGGCATCGGTTGGAGCTCAGCGAGCGCACTTCGCATGAGTATTTCGACCCCTGCCGCGATCCGGTCAAATGGGACGGAGACCCCCAATTCGGAGAGAACGGTCGCAACGCTTCGCTCGGCGGGCAGCTCGTGGCCGTGGAGATGTATCGCGCGCCGTATCCGGCGATAGGAGGCGTCAGCCGCGGAGAGGAGTCGCGGATCTACGGTGTCGCCTCGCTCATTGGCATCCCACTGAAGGAAAGCCGAGACGAGGTGACGTACCTCGAGGTCAAACCATGCATCGCACGCTACGAGCGTGTTGTGAAAATCCAAGGTGATCGCGTGGCGTCCCATCGCACCAGTTCGCTCAAAGGCCAACTCCAATGTCAGGACAGTACCATCAGGGAGCCGGCTGCACAACTGATGCGATCGGAGGTGTCAGTCCGCCGGCATCGCGGTGACTTGCGCGTCGGCAGCGTCCGCGTTCGCCGACGAGTGAGCGGTGGCTGGAACGCGGTTGGCGGCGGCCATGGCGCGAACGAAGGCCTCAACAACTTTGGGATCGAACTGCGTGCCTGCGTTCCGCTGGATCTCCGCGATTGCTGCCTCGGGCGTCATGCCACGGCGGTAGGGGCGGTCAGATGTCATGGCATCGAAGGAGTCTGCGACCGCGATGATGCGCGCGCCGAGTGGGATGTCCTCTCCCTTCAGCCCATCCGGGTAGCCCTTGCCATCCCATCTCTCATGGTGATGGCGAACGATCCCGGCACTGTGGCGGTAGATTGCCAGGCGACCGACGAGGTCCGCGCCGACCGAGGAGTGCCGCTTGATCTCCTCGAACTCTTCAGGCGTCAATGGCCCCTGCTTCAGCAGGGCGGCGTCCCGAACCGCGATCTTGCCGAGGTCGTGAATGCGGGCGGCGTCGAGGATCATCTTGCGCATGTTCGACGGCAAGTGCGGCATCTCGTCCAGGATCGCCTCGACGAGCTTGGTCACGCGCACCGAGTGCTGGTGGGTGTAGGCGTCGCGAACTTCGAGAGCGTCGGCGAGACTGGCCATCGTCGCCTGCGTCTCTGCTTGGACGTTGCGCAGCGCGCGGATCGTCAGATGAGAGCCGACGAAGGGCATCGCCAAGACGAGTAGCGCCAGCGGATGTTGACTCGCCACGACCGGGATCAAGCTCCCGATCGACATCAGCGAGACGACGAGCCACGGGCTAAAGTTGCTTCGCCACAACCGGCAGACGGAATCGCCAAGCACCGGTGCAACGACGATTGCCAAGCCCCAGGTGTTGACCATCGTGTAGACGACGGATGCCGCGAGCGCCGCGGCCATGTTGCCGATCGAGGAGAGCGGCGTCCCTGAAGTGTCGGCAAGGAAGCGATAGCAGCAGCCGGCGCAGAAGGTGGCGAGCGCAAGGTTCGTCGCGTTGACGACCATTTGGATCGGCTTGAGCCGGCTCATGAGATCGGTCACGATGGAAGTCGAGGTGATTACGAGAGCGGCGAGGAGTGGGTCGAGCTCCAGCGCGGCTGCTACACCAAGGACCGCTCCGAGCGTGAGGTAAAGCCCAAAGGTGGCATGAGGGAAATCGATCTTGAAGTGTTCGACGAAGATGATCGTGATGCCGACAATGGCGGCGAAAAGCAGATCGCTCCGCGACCACTCGAAGCCATCGACGACAGCGGCATAGGCCAGGCACGCGACGGTCACGACCGCAATCACCACCGTCCAAATACGTGTCCGGAGTGGAACTTCCCTCATCGGCGTCTCGTTCGTGACGGCGTGTACGCCGCAGCTAGGCACGTTGTTGGCCGCTGGCAACCGCCCAGCAACTAGGAAGCCTTCGGCTTCGCCCCCAGTATAGGGCTTGATTGGTGCTAACGGAGCGCCTACTGCGCTTAATTTCTGGTCACCTTGGGAAATCTGGACCGAAGTACCAGGAAAGTGGATTTGCGTCCGGGATTGAATCGCAAAATGCCCGGCTGATGAGGAAGCTTCCCCATGAGACCGGGCATTTCGGCGCATGTTCAGTGCGCAGCTAGGCGGCTAGCCCCAGCGATAGTTCTTCCACTTCATGTGGAACCTCCCCTTGTGCGATCCCCCAACCGGGACAAAAAGCCACCCTCCAAGCCCCCTCACCAGGCAGAGGGGCTTGCTTGGATCCAACTTGGCTAGCTCAGAAGTACTAGGACCGGTCCTAGGACTATCCTAGTACCGGGGTACTAGTTTGTCAAGGGGTTTGCCGGGGTAATTCTGGGTCGGATTCTCGTCGCTGTATTAGCGACCACGATCCAACCTGCAATTCGCGTGCCGATCGGCGACGATTTTCGGTAGGAAGGTATTGAATATCCGGCAATTGCAAGGAGATGCGGATGTGTCGCCGATGGGGTGTCGGGAGCCAGCCGCGCCTGCTGTCCGGAGAGAAGATGAGTGCTAACGGGCTAGGCCGCTGGTACTTTGCCCGCGGCGATGATCAAGCTACTGTACGCCGCGTAGTGACCCTGGCGTCCGACTTTCGCGAGATAGTCGAGCGCGGCTTCGGCCCGTTCTGGCGAGATCAGGCCGGCCCCGACAGCTCGCTCCATATTGCGGCGGTCGTACGAAGCCGTTTCCTCGGTGTACTCGGTGTCGATCTCTGAGACCACATCGACTTGCCGTTCCTCGAGGCCGACCTCGGCGAGACGGCGCCAAAGCTCCAGGCCGAGCGACGGGTTGCGAATGCCCTGGCAAAAGCCGGCCACGAGCGCGCGAGCCGCTTCCTGGTCCGGATGATCGATCCGCAGGCTAGCGAAGTCGGGCTCAACGGCGACGATCCATCCTCCCGCCTTCGTTACACGGCGCATCTCTCGCAAGACCGCGCTGGGATCCTCAACGTGGATCAAGACGCGAGAGATGTGGACGCGATCGAAGGTGGCATCTGGGAAGGGCATTTGGGCGGCATCGCCAACTTGGAGCGACACGCGGTCGGATAACCCGAGCCGGACCAGCCGCTCTCGCGCTTCCCGAAGCAGCGCCGGGGCATGATCCAAGCCGGCGACGAACCCTTCGGGGCCGACAGACCGGGCTAACGCTGGGAGGAAGATGCCGGTGCCGCAGCCCACGTCGAGCACGCGCAGTCCCGGCGCGAGCTGCAAGCGCTCCATGGCGATCCGGGCCGCTTGCTGAACTCCAGGAGTGGCGGCGGCATCGTCGAGGTAGGCCACGAGCCGCTCTGGCTGAATCTCCGGGCTGATCTGCCACGCGACGGAGTGCGCGGGCAGGATGTTGTCCGGATCTGACGCCTCAAAGCCGCTCGCTCGCCGCTCAGTTCCCACGTTGCAAACCTGCCGCTAATTGAACGTGCATTCGTGTCCGATGTCTCCACTGAGACCAGACGTCCGGTGATGTCCATCCGATAATGCCGCCAGCCACGCATGTTCGCAATGCCGGTCGGCAAGCGCGCTTGGCCGCAAGCCGCGTAGTTGGAGTGAGAAATACCAAGGACGGTAATTGATGGGACTCGTGATTGATGTTGCGATCGCCAAGACCAATAAGTACGCCATGCGCGAGAGTGGCGATACCGCGGAAGTGGTGGAGCGGCCAGGCGGAGGCTTATCGGTCGTCGTGGTGGACGGGCAAGGGAGCGGACCTGCCGCGAAGACGTTGAGCCTCTCGCTGACGAGCAAGGCGGTCGCGCTCCTAAAGGAGGGTGTGCGAGACGGCGCGGTGGCGCGGGCAGTGCATGACGGACTCATCGCCTACCGCCACGGCAAAGTGTCCGCGTCTCTCGACATCGTTTCCATCGATCTCCGGACACGGACTGTCGTGGTCACGCGGAATGCGAGCACGCCGCTGCTGATCGGAAAGTCTGGAGAGTTCGAGTTGCGGCTCCCCACGTCGCAACCGATCGGCCTGTATCATTTCACGCGGCCGATGATCGAGCAATTCGCGGCCGAACCCGGATTCTGCCTCGCGGTGGTGACGGATGGCGTCACCGGCTCCGGTGAGCGTACCGGCCGCGGCTCGTTCGATATGCTGTCTTACGTGCGAGCGTCGCTGTCGACGCCATCATCGGCCGCGGACCTCGCAGATGGTCTGCTCTTAGAGGCGATCCGGCGCGACCAGCAGCGGCCTGGCGATGACATGACGGTCGCCGCGCTGATGCTGCTAGCGCACGACGAGGAGCCGATGATCCGCCGGCTCCACATCCGGATGCCCGTTCCCTAGGTGAAATCGCCGTGGAGCCGAACGCCGATCGTGGGCAATCCCGACCGATCAAAGTCGTCGTCGTGGGGCCCTGTGCCTCAGGCAAGTCCACGCTCGTCAATCGGCTGCGCCGCCACGGGCTCGATGCCTACGTTTGCGCACAAGAGCACAGCATCATCCGCGACCTCTGGCGTCACTTGGAACCCGACTTGGTCGTCGCGCTTGATGTCGATATCGAGACGATCCGGGCACGCCGGGGCGACGATTGGAGCGAGACGATCTACCGAGAGCAGCTCAAGCGGCTCGAAGGGGCACGCGCCGCCGCCGACTTGATCATCGACACGGCGCGGACGTCTCCGGAGTCCGCTGAGAACGCGGTGCTACGCCTCGTCGCGGAGCGATTCGGCATGCGTCTCTGATGGCGCGCACTTTGCGTCCGGCCACGGTGGGAAAGTGATCCACGGCGCGGGGAGTCTTGTCGTCCTGATTTCATTGTTTCGCGTAGCCCTGCCGTCTAGAATCCGGTTATGAGTCGAGATACCCAAGGAAGACGTTTCTTCCACCTACTGCTGCTAACAATTCTGATTGCGGGGAGCGCGCTGCCAGCGAGCGCGCTCGCGCTTTCTGGTGACGGTCCCGGTGCCGGTCTCGTCAGCCAAGCGCAAGGAGAATCGGGTACCCCGAATCCCACTGGAGAGCAGACGTTGCGGCTGGCGGGGCCCGCGGACGGGCCGGAGACTCTTGATCCCGCGTTCGCGCGCGATCTCTCCACGTTTTTCATCATTCGCCAGATCTTCCGGGGCTTGACCCGCTTCGACGAGAATTTGCAACCGGTGCCGGAGCTCGCGGAGCGAATCGAGGTGAGCTCCGACGGGCTGGAGTACACCTTCTACTTGCGCCCAGACGCCAAATTCCACGACGGCCGAACGGTTACGGCCGACGATGTGACGTTCTCGCTCCGCCGCGCGCTCGATCCGGCGACGGCGGGCGGCGACGTCAGTCTGCTCGGCGGGCCGACGTTCTTGTCCGATATCGAGGGTGCCGAGGACCTCATGGCGGGCCGAACCGATGAGCTGCGGGGCGTCACCGCCGTTGACGCGTCGACTGTCCGCATCCGGTTGTCCTCGCCCCGCTCTACGTTCCTGATGAAGCTAGCCTCCGCGCCGGCATCGATTGTTGATCGCGCGGAGGCGGAGCGTGGCGGCGATTGGTGGCGGACGCCAAACGGGACCGGACCGTTCCGAGTCGCTGAATGGACGCCGAATGAGCGACTGGTCCTGGCGCGCTTCAATGACTTCTTTGGCGGCCATCCGTACCTGAACCAGATCGTCTTCCGCCTCGGGCCGAGCGCCTTGCAGCCCTTCAATCTTTACGAGGCGGATGAGATCGACCTGACGGGTATCAGCACCGGGTCGATCGATCGCGTGCTGTCGCCAGAGAGCGGGCTGAGCGACGAGGTCACCGTCACGCCGCTCTTCAACATCGACTACCTCGCGTTCCGAACCGATGAGCCACCGATGGATGATCCGCACATCCGGCGAGCAGTGCAGCTTGCCTTCCCCCGGCACAAGATGGCCGAGGCGACCTACAACGGCTACGTCAAGCCCGCGAACGGAGTGATCCCGGACGGTATGTTGGGCGTCGATTGGCCGGCGGACATGCTCGAATACGATCTCGAGTCGGCTCGCGCGGAGATTGCTCAGTCGGTATACGGGGCAGCTGACAAGGTTCCGCCGATCCGAATCTATTCCTCCGGCTACGCGGGGGCAATCGCTTTCCGAGATGTCCTGCAGCGCGATTTGGGGCTGCAGGTGGAGGTGATCGACGTCCAGTGGGCCGACTACGTCAACGGGCTCGCGCGGCGCGAGTACCCGGCGTACGAGCTCTACTGGGGCGCGGATTACCCGGACCCGGAGAGCATCCTTCTCGTCCTGTTCGGGTCGGGAAGGCCCGACAACTACATCGACTATTCCAATCCCGCGTTCGATGACGTGCTCGCCGAGGCAGCAGAGGAGCAGGATCCCGAGCGGCGCATCGAGCTGTACCGGCAAGCACAGCAGATTCTCCTGGATGACCTCGTCGTGATCCCGCTCTACTTCGACGTCTCGTACATGTTGGCCAAGCCGTGGGTGAAGGGGTTGCAGATCACTCCGATGGGTGTGCTGGGCCTCGAAAGCGTTTGGCTGGAGCGATAAGCCGTGGCCACGAATGCGAGGGCCACGACATCTGGCCCGACCGACACGCGGCCCAAAATCCTTGCGCTGACGGAGGCGAACCTTCCGGCGCTACGCCATGACTGGGATAGCCACGCGCAGTACGAGGCAGCGTGGCGGACTCTGCGTGAGTTTCCAGGGCGCTCCGTCTGGCTGCCGGCGACGCTGGAGTTCGCGCTCGTCGGCGCGTGGCGACACCGCGCTGAGATCGCCCAGATCACCGAGCTGGTGGCGCCGCGTCATACGGTCGAGATCCTGGCGGCGGCCGCCGAACGGTGCAAAATGGATGGAGTCGAGCTCGTCGTTTATCTCGAGTCAGAGAGTATCCGCAACCCAGGGTTGTTTCACCGCGCGGGATTCGAGACCATCGAGCAAGTCATCGCCTACGAGCTAGATCGCATCCCCTCGACCGTCGCTCCAGGCGGCACCTTGCGCTTTCTTCCCGCCGATCCCGAAGATCCGGAGACGCTCCAGGCGTTACTCGATGTCGATCATGCCTCGTTCCCTTGGTTGTGGTGGAACAGCGAGGAGGAGTTCAAGACCTACGCGGAGTCGCCCGGAGTAGAGGTCTTTCTCGTTCAGCTACGCGGCGAGGCGGTCGGTTACATCGGCATGACGACGTACATCGGCTGGGGACACCTCGATCGCATCGCGATCGTCCCCCAGCATCAGGGACAAGGCTTCGGGAAGGAGGCGCTGGCGTTCGCCGTGTGGAGACTCGCGCAGCGGGGAGCCCGCCGGATCGGCTTGAGCACGCAGCTGACGAACGACCGGTCGCGGCGACTTTACGAGCGATTCGGATTCCGGCGGTCGCGCGCCAACGATTACCGGCTGTACGGCTGCTGGCTACGCACCCAGGACTATCAGGTGAAAGACAACGCGTACTAACCGAAGTCTCGGGCTGGACATCACTCCGCGTTTGAATCCGCGATTTGCGATTGACCGGACGAGCGGGTAGCGGATCGCGAATAGGGAGCGCAATCACCATCAGGCGGGATGTTGGCACGCCAGCGTGTATCCTCTCGCTTCAGATGGAGCGCGTTCTTGCCGCAAAGGAGGACAATCTTCGGCAATGGGAAGTAGCTTCGGCCGTATATTCAAGCTGACGACGTGGGGTGAATCACACGGACCAGCGCTCGGCGTGGTGGTCGAGGGCTGTCCGGCTGGCATCCCGTTGACCGTCGAGGACATCCAGTACCAATTGGATCGTCGCCGGGTTGGTCAAAGCGCCGTGACAACGCCGCGCGCGGAGTCCGACCGCGCCGAGTTGCTTTCCGGCGTCTTCGAGGGGATCACGACCGGCGCGCCAATCTCGATCATCACCTACAACCGCGACGTCGACTCCTCAAAGTATGAAGCGATTCGCGACGTCTTTCGGCCGGGGCACGCTGATTACACGTATTGGGCGAAGTACGGCCACCGCGACCACCGCGGCGGAGGCCGGTCATCGGCGCGGGAGACGTGGGGTCGCGTCGCCGCGGGAGCGATCGCCCGTAAGATCCTCGACACGGTCGGCTGCGAGGTCTACGGTTTCGTCCGCGAGCTTGGCGGCATTCCGATCGAAACGTTCGATCGCGACGAGATCGAGCGCAACATCGTGCGATGCCCGGACCCGGTTGCGGCCGAGCGGATGATCGAGGCAATCCTGCAGGCCAAGGCGGACGGCGATAGCTTGGGCGGAATCGTAGAAGTGCGCGCAACTGGCGTGCCGGTCGGGCTCGGCGAGCCGACATTCGAGAAGCTGGACGCGCTCATCGGCCAGGCGATGCTGAGCATTCCGGCGGTCAAGGCAGTCGAGATTGGCGAGGGCTTCGCGGTGACGCGCATGCGGGGCTCCCAGGCGAACGACTGGTTCTACGCCGAAGGCGGACGAGTGCGGACGCGGACGAACACCGCTGGCGGCACGCTCGGTGGCATCTCGACGGGCGAGGACGTCATCGTTCGCCTCGCGGTCAAGCCGACTTCGTCGGTGAGCGTGCCGCAAGAGACGGTGAGCACATCGCTGGAGCCGCGCACGATCGTGGTCGAAGGGCGGCATGACCCGTCGGTGTGCCCGCGAGCGGTGCCGGTCGCAGAGGCGATGCTCGCGATCGTCCTGGCCGACCTGCTCCTGGTCAACCGAGCCGCGCGGATTTCTTGGCCAGCGGACTAGCGCGGGCGGGGAGACGGCGTAACTTCGGCCGCGACCAAGATGCGGTCGGAGTGATCGTCGAGCGGGTCGAGATCGTAGCTCCCGTAGATTTGCCACTCGGCAAATCCCGCGAGCTCTAGCAGTAGCTCCAGCTCACCAGGGTGCAGGTAGCGCATTGGGAATGAGGTAGCTGTCCGGCGGACGCTGCCATCGGGCGACGTGCGGTCGTACCAGACCTCGGTCTGGATGATCTGCCGCGCCGGATGGACGCGTCGAGCGGAGAACTTGTCCAGCCGATCGCCATTTGCAAGCTGCCACGTTCCCTCGTGGACGAGGGTGTGGTCCAGTGCCTTCAATGTATCGGGTGTCGGGTTCAGCACGTCGATGAGAAGCTGCCCGCGCGGATCGAGCGCGGCGCGAGCGGCTTCGAGCACCCGCCGCTGCGTCGAGAGATCTTCAGCGTGCAGCAGGCCGTTCAGCGCGATGATGACGACACCGAATGGGCCCCCTGGCGCGGCCGGTGCCTCCGTCATGTCACCCTCGTGCAAACGGACGCGTTCAGAGACGCCGGCTTCCGCGACCGATTTGGCAGCGCGCGCGAGCATCGCTGGAGAACGGTCGAGTCCGGTTACGCGGTAACCCGCCTCGGCGATCGGCACGAGAAGTCGCCCGCTGCCGCACGCGAGCTCGAGCACGGGGTCGCCGGTCGCAACGATGAAGTTGAGATAGAAATCAAAGTCCTCGCCGTAGGAGGCGTGCTCGACGTCGTAATACTCGGCGATGGATGCATAGGGGTCCGCGCACACGCCGCAGATTGTAGCGGTTCGGCTCCTCGCGTGGGGAGCAGGAGACTGCTACGTCAAGGAACCCTTACTCGTCGCGGTTTGACGCGAGAGACCGTCGCTCCCTATAGTCCCGCTCATGGCAACGAAAACGGCGCCCCAATCCAAGAAGGAAGAGCGTAGTGCCGACCGAGTGATCACGACGAACCGGCGGGCGTTTCACGATTACCACATCATCGAGACGTTGGAAGTCGGGATTGCCCTGACGGGCACGGAGATCAAGTCGATCCGGCAAGGGAAGATCTCGATCACCGAGGCCTACGCTCGAATCGAGGACGGCGAGCTCTGGCTGATCGGCGCCCACATCGCGCCCTACGCCCAGGGCGGTTACACACACCATGACCCGCTGCGGCCGCGCAAGCTCTTGGCCCACAAGTCGCAGATCCGCGAGTTAAAGCAGATGACCGAGCAGAAAGGGATGACGTTGGTTCCCTTGCGCGTGGTGCTCCGGCGGGGGAAGGCGAAGATCGAGCTAGGCGTTGTGCGCGGCAAGAAGCTCTACGACAAGCGAGCCGCCGCGGCCGAGCGCGAAGCCACGAGAGAAGTCGAGCGAGCACTGAAGGAGCGGTACTGAGTCGATTGGGCTCGGGCGCAGGGGAGTTGGCTGAAATGGTCTTGGCGCTTGGGGCGCACATGTCGATCGCGGGTGGGCATCAGCTGGCTCTGGAGCGAGCAGCCGAGCTCGAAATGTCCGCCTGCCAAATCTTTACGAAGAATGCGAATCAGTGGAACGCCAAGCCGCTCGATCCGGCGGTCGGTGAGCTATTCCGAGCCGCGCGGGAGGCCGCGGGGATCGCACGTGAGCATGTCGTCGCGCATGACTCCTACTTGATCAATATTGCGTCACCAGATGACGCGCTGTGGGAAAAGTCGCGCCTGGCCCTCATGGACGAGCTCGATCGCTGCGACTTGCTGGATGTACCCTACCTCGTCGCACATCCTGGTGGGCACATGGGCGCCGGCGTCGAGGCGGGCATTCGGCGCATCGCGGACGCTATCAACCGCATCCACGACGAGCGGCCTGAGGGTCGGGCGGCGCTACTACTGGAGACGACCGCTGGTCAGGGTACAACGCTCGGCAAGACCTTCGAAGAGCTCGCGAGGATGATCGAGCTCGTTCACGACAAGAAGCGGATCGGCGTCTGCTTCGACACGTGCCATGTCTTCGTCGCCGGCTACGACCTGCGCGACCGCGAAAGCTACGAGGAAACGATGCGTCAGTTCGAGCAGACGATCGGTTTTCAGTGGCTGCGGGCGATCCACTTGAACGACTCGGTCAAAGGACTGGGTTCGCACGTGGACCGGCACGCCGCGATCGGCGCGGGCGAGCTCGGGCTGACGGCGTTCGAGCTTCTGCTCAATGATGAACGCTTGAATGGGCTGCCCGGCATCCTCGAGACGCCGAAAGGAAAGGACAACGAGGAAGATCGCCGTAATCTAGCGACACTTCGCTCGTTGATCAAGACACCCGCGTAGCGTTCGGGAGAATCAAGACGGGTAAAGGTGTGACGGGGGCGGTGATAGGCCCCCGTCACGTATTTGGTCCTTTCTCGCTCCCGTCAATCCGCGCCGTCTGACTTGGCCCAATCAAGGACCGCCTGGCCGACGTTGCGTCCGAGGGTGCGCCCGGCCTCGATATCCGAGCGGAAGTGGATGCCGGCCCAGAGGCGCGACCAGCTTTCGTCTTCAGCCAAATGCGTGAAGTGCTCCGTGTCGCGCGGGAAGAGCGCGCCGAGCACGGTCTCCATAGCGCCGGCGATGCTCGCGTGGGCGGCCGGGTAGCTGGGGTGGTTCGGCGTGGGGAAGACGGTTGTCACCGTCGGGTCGAGTTGGAACGGTCGAATGGCCCAGTAGGTGTACTTGGCGTCCCAAGTGGCCACGACCAAGTCGTAGAGGGCGACCTGCGTGAGGGCGTAGGCGCGCGCCGCTCGCGGCGGATTGACTTCAAGCCCGTACTCGAAGAGCTTGAGGCCAATCTCATTCGAATAGAGCTCGTAGGATGCGCGCCCACCGTAATACTCCCAATAGGCAGCGGTCAAATTGGTCAGGGGGGTGCGCTCGAAAGTCTTGATTTCGGCCAGCTCCTTCGCCATTTGCTCGGAATCGGGCGCGGGCGGTGGGCCGGGCCTGAATTGATCGGCCGTCGTTAGTACCCACGTCTGCCAGGTGCCAGCCATCGGCTCGAATGGCCTCACCGAGAACCACTTGCCCGGCTCGACTGGCGCACTGCCTGTCCACTGGGCGTCGGAACCGTCAGTACTCGCGCGGTCGATCACCATTTCCGCCACCTTGCGCCCCAATTCCATCCCCGCCTCTACGTCGCTGGGATAGTCGGTACCGGCCACCAAACGGGAGCGGCCGGCTTCTTCGGCCAGTGTGGTGAATGTGCTGGCATCGTCCGGGAAGAGGTAGCTCAGCACGCCTGCCGCCGCCGCGGCCGTCACGGCGTGCTCGGAGGGGTATGCAGGACTGTTCGGCGTCGCCGCCGCGGTCATGAGCGTAGATCGCGCTGCCGCTGGCCTTGGCCGATTGTGAGCGTACTTGGAGTCCCAGGCGGCGATCGTCGCATCGTAAACGGCGACGTTGAGAAGAGCGAGGGCGCGGGCGGCGCGCACCACCGGGACGCCTTTTTCCAGCAAGTGTTGAACCGCTATCTGGTTCCAACGGTAGCTCGGAGCGCCGCAGCCCCAGAAGGCGATTTGGTCGAGCGCCATGGCATCCCGCCCAGATGCCAACTCTTCCAGCTCATCCAGCTCAGACTCGGTCGTCGCCTCGTTCGGCGCGGGAAGCCTGAACTGGTCGCCAGAGGTCAGCACCCAGGTCTTCCAGGACCCGGCGTTCGGCTCGATCGGCGCGCCACCGGCGACGGACGCCTCCTGGTTGGCACTGGCACGGCCGCTGCTGGTGACCGCTAGGGCAGTGGCGACCCCGGCTCCACCCAGACCAAGCAAGGCGCGACGCCGAGAGACGGGACCAGTCGGGAGCTTGGTGGTGCGCTTGTCGTTGGTCGAGGTCATGGTGAAGATCCCCTTCTTCCTTCAACGAACCGGGCGACTCTTGAATGACGGGCTATGGACGTGCCACGTGGCAGACACGGCACGAGCCTACGTTCGCGGGTCAGGGCGACGCATCCACGGAAACGTGGATTCCAATGGCAAGAGGACGGCGCGGGGACTAAACGAAAAGTGGGAGGTCGGTTCGCGGGATCAGACGCGAATTCAATCAGAGGATGCCGTGACGTCGAGCGGCGGCGACCGCGGCCGTGCGCGAGCTAACTTCCAGCTTGCCAAAAATGTTGGCAAGGTGCGTACGCACGGTGGCGGGGCCGACGAAGAGTGCTTCGGCGATCTTTCGGTCCGAGTGGCCCTCGGCGACGAGGCGCAGCACTTCCACCTCTCGGGGTGTCAAGACATTTGCTTCCTGGGACCGTGTCGATGTAGCGGCCACCGTGGAAGTTCCAACGGAGGCGAGAAACTCCTCAGCTTCGGCAACCGCAGACTCGAGCGACAAGGCTTGTCCTGCCGCCCAAGCCAAGGCAAGGCGATCTTCGTTGAGCGAGGCCTGAGCCTTGGCCCGGGCGCGTTCGTAGTCGATTCGCAATGGCAATTGGAACGGCGTTCCCAGTCGAATCGCCAGGGTGTCCGCGGCTCCGTGGAGCCGGATTGCCTTTTCCCTTGCGCCAAGTCTGCCCGCGAGAATTGCGACGATCGCCAGGCGAATCTGTGATCCCACAAGGTCCTCGCCGGCCGGTCCCTGCGCAAACGCCTCCGAGAGCGCTCTGGCCGCCACGGAGAACTCGCCACGCGCGCAGGCCACGAGTCCGAGGCACGAGAGACCGTGCGCGGCGAAGAACGCGCTATCCGCTTTCCGCGCGAGTGCCACGGCGGCTTCACACTCTGTCCATGCTCGTGGCAAATCCCCCCGAGCGTAGGCTGCCAAGCCGAGCATGTGGTGCGAATATGCCATGTTGGCATCGTTCTGGAGGTTGCTAAACCTCGTCAGCGACTCGCCGAAGTAACGCTCTGCCTCCTCGTATTTGCCGTCGCACATCAGGACCGTCCCGAACGCGCGCAACATCATTGCCTCGTCCAGACGGTCGTTGAGCGACGGATTGTCGACCGATTGGATGAGCGACAGACACTCCTCGAGGAGCTGGTGTGCGCGCTTCACATCGCCTTGCATCCGGGCCAGTACTCCGGCATGACCCAGTGCCAGCCCGCGAAGGGCGTCCGGAACCGCCTTCTCGCGCGAAGCGCCGCGCTCCAGCCAGCGGCGACCTTCGTCGACGTTCCCGAGCGTGTACCAAAGCGGAAAAAGCCGCGTGGCGAAGCGAAGGTACCGCTCGTGGTCTCCCACCTGGTCGAGCCAGGCCAAGACAGCGCGAAGGTTGTCCCGCTCGATGTCGATCAGGCGCGTTCGCGCGGCCGTAGCCGGCCAGCGAGGCGTCGGCGTCACCGCTTCGACAACCGCGTAGAAATAATCGGAATGCCGCTGCCGGGTCTCGTCCTCCTCGCCGCTGAGCGCCAATTGCTCCAGACCGTACTGCCTGATTGTCTCCAGCATCAGGTAGCGAGGCTCGCCCGTCGCATCAGGCCGCCGGCGCAACAGGCTCTGATCGACAAGCGAGCCGAGAAGATCGAGAACGTTTGTCTGGCGCCCTTCGCCAACTACCGCCTCCGCGGCCGTCAATGCGAAACCACCGGCAAAGACGGCCAACCGCCGGAAGCAGGCTTTTTCCTCGGGGCTGAGCAGGTCGTAGCTCCAGGCGAGCGCGTCACGCATCGTCCGCTGCCGGTCGGGCAGGTCGCGCGGTCCGCCGGTGAGCAAGTGCAGACGGTCTGAAAGGCGGGCCTGGAGAGCAGCCGGCGTCAGACTTCGGACCCGAGCGGCGGCCAGTTCGATGGCCAGTGGCAGCCCGTCGAGGTGACAGACGATATCAGCGATGATCGCCGCGTTCTCGGCGGTGAGGGCGAACTCCGGATCGGCGGCCTGCGCACGCTGGACGAAGAGCGCCACCGCCTCTTGCTTCCCCAGGTCGCTCGGCTCCGAAGGATTGCCTGTCTCGGGGAGCGGAAGTGGTGGCACCGGGAAGACCTGCTCGCCGGAGATTCGGAGGACGACGCGACTGGTGGCCAGAACCGTGAGACCCGGACAGATTGCCAGCAGCTCGGCTAGGTCGGGAGCGGCATCTGTCAAGTGCTCCAGGTGGTCGAGAACGATCAACACCCGCCGATTGCCAAGCAGCATGCCGAGGCGCTCGACGAGCGGCCGGTCGCCCGCGTCTCGCACGGCTAACGCCTGAGCGATCGTCGGGAGGACGTGGGCCGGGTCGGCAACGGTCGCGAGGCGGACAAGGGTGACCCCTTCGGGGAAGTCGGGCTCAAGCTCCTCGGCGACCGCAAGGGCGAGCCGAGTCTTGCCGACACCACCAGGGCCCGTCAGGGTGATCAGGCGGGGTCCAGAAGCTGAACCCGAGTCGCGCAGCCGGGACACTAAGGCAGCGATCTCGCGCTCCCGCCCGACGAAGGACGTGAGCGGAACCGGGAGTGGCGTACTCAGGCGATCCCGTGCCCGAACCGGCAGGAGTGATGGAGGATCGCGGCTGGTCGGGCCCGCGCGCGTCGGGTCGGCCATCGGCGGGCTCCATGATGATATCGGCGTGCCTGACCCTATCATGGGACCCGACCGACGGTTCGTCAACTATTACGGACTCTTAGCGGCGCTAAGGCACTTCGTCCGCCGTCAGTACGGAATCGTCGCAGTAATGAGCGCCACGCGGCGTACGCCGATCCCACGGCGGTGCTCCTCGGACCGCCACCTGTAGATGGCGCGCGGGCCAGCCCGCGGAAAGCGTCGTTATCGGACGGTCTGACTCTCCAGCCGGTTGATGACCAGCAAGCGCATCTCCGTCATGTCTTCAATGGCGTAGCGGATGCCTTCCCGGCTCAACCCAGACGCCTTGACGCCACCGTACGGCATGTGGTCGATCCGGTAGGTTGGGATGTCGTTCATGATGACGCCGCCGGCCTCGATGTTCTCGAAGGCATAAAGCGCGCGCTCGAGATTGTTCGTGAACACGCCGGCCTGCAGTCCATAAACCGAGTTGTTCACCTCTTCGACGGCCTCGGCGAAGCTCTTCACCGGGAAGATCGTGACCAGTGGCGCGAATGCCTCGCGGGAGCAGACGAAGGCATCCTTCGGCGCGTTTTCGATGATCGTCGGCTGCAGGAACCGGCCCTCCGCCTTGCCACCGGTCAACACCCGCGCTCCCGCTTTGACCGCGTCTTCGATCCAACTCTGGCTGCGCTGCGCCGCCTTATCGTCGATCATCGGGCCGAGGTCGGTCGCGCGGTCGAGCGGGTCGCCCATCTTGATCTTCTGCGTCTCGGCAATCAAGAGTTCCTTGAATTGTTCATAGACGCTCTCGTGAATGAAGACGCGCTGCACGGAGATGCAAACCTGGCCGGCATAGGCAAAAGCGCCCACCCGGACGCGTTGCGCCGCGAACGCGAGATCGGAATCCTCATCGACGATCACGCCCGCGTTCCCGCCGAGCTCGAGGACGACCTTCTTCATCCCCGCGCGCTGCTTCATCTTCCAGCCGACGTCGGGCGAACCGGTGAAGGAGAGGAGCTTGAAGCGGTCGTCCTCGACCATGGCGTCGCCGACTTCTCGGCTCATCGGCAGGATGCTTACCGCGCCCTTGGGTAGATCAATTTCGTCGAGCAAGCGGGCCACCATCAGCATCACGAGCGGGTCTTTGGAGGGTGGCTTGAGGACGATTGGGTTGCCGGCAGCGATGGCAGGCGCCAGCTTGTGGAGCGCGAGGTTGAGCGGGAAATTGAACGGCGAGATGCCCGCGATTGGCCCGATCGGGAACCGGCGAACGAGCCCGAAGCGTCCCTTAGAGGAGGGGAGAAGGTCGAGCGGGATGACTTCGCCGCCGATCCGCTTCGCCTCCTCTGCCGCGGTCTCGATTGTGAAGACCGCCCGGTCAGCCTCGACCTCCGCGTCGCGAATCGGCTTGCCTGCCTCCAGCGCGATCATCCGGGCGATGTCGTCGCGACAATTGCGAAGCTTGCCGGCGAGCGCTTTCAGCAGGTTCGCACGGTCATAAGTGGGCATTGACCGAAGGGTCGGGAAGACCTCTTCCGCCGCCGTGATCGCCCGCTCGAGCTGTTCGCGGCTTGCCAGGAATGTGGTGCCGACCACCTCGCCGTTGTATGGGTTGATCACCTCGAGCGGCTGGTCGGATTCGACCCATTCCCCGGCGAGATAGATGGGATATCGCTGTGCCATTGTTGGCCTCCTCGTCCGTCAGCGCGGTTCGTGCGTAGGAGCGCGGCGCGCGGTGGCCATGGAGCATCGTGTCGCTCGCCGCCCGTGTGGGCAGGATACCGCGTCCCTTGAATCAACGCGACAGCGCCTGATGCACGTCCATGAGCGCGGGCACGTGTGGGACGGATGGGAACTCTGCTCGGTGAGTTGACGGATACCCGTGGCCGCGGACGTCACCACCCAATCGGCAGTTATGGGGACTGCCTCGGCAAGACTCGTGAGCCGAGGGAAATGAATGCCGCGCCCGGTCAATGACGCGGGCGCGGCGGTGGTGGCTATAACGCTCAAAGGGCTGCCGCGGATTAGGGCGACTCAGTCTTGACGGCCAGCTCGGATTCGGGCGTGGCTCCGGCTTCCCACCAGCTTGGGGTTTGCGCGCCAATCGCCGCCAATTCGGTCTTCGTGTAGACCAGCCCGTCGCGGTCGAGCACCGACAACTCGTATTCGCCGCTCATGGTGATGGCGTCGACGGGGCAGACCTGGGCGCACAAACCGCAGAACATGCACCGCCCTGCCCGGAGGATGAACTCACCAAGCTCACGGTCGCCCTCCTCGGAGGGAACGACGTGCATCTCCAAGCAGGAGGTCGGGCAGATGCGCGCGCAGAGGCCGCAAGCGACGCAGAGCGCTTCGCCTGTATCCGGATCGGAGCGCAGGGAGGGCAAACCACGGAATCGCGGCGCCATGTCTCGTCGCTCGTCCGGATATTGGATCGTGATTTTCGGGGCAAGCAGCCGCTTGAATGTGACGGCAAAGCCCTTGACTTCATCAAACATTGTCGTGCTCCACTGCCAGGCGTGTCAGCCAGCGCATGCGCTGTCCGGGCGCCCGGATCAATCCGCGGCCGTCGCGAGCAAGCTCGGCGAGAGCGTTGCCCGGCCGTCCGGGCCGGTGGTCAGGATCGGCGATCCGGCGTCCGCGAAGGACACGACCGGAATCGGCAACCCACCACGCTCCAATCGCGCATATGTCACGCCAGCGTAGTCCGGCACCAGTCGAGCGATCTCCGCCATGACGTGCGACGGATGCGGGTAAGAGAGGTTGTAGCCCATCGCTTGGGCAAGGCGGCTGACGATTTCCAGCACGGAGAGTGCCTCGCCAGTCGGCGGCACGGCCGCGCGGACACGCTGCACCGTCCGATCGAGATTGGTAAACGTGCCGTCCTTCTCGATCGCCATCGCCTTCGGCAGAACGACATGCGCGAGGGACGCCAACGGCGAGTCGTACTGATCGATGACGACGAGGAATTCGAGCTTCGATAGCTGCTCCGCCAGCTCCGGATCGAGATGGTTGTGGCGCCCGCGGATCGAGCCATCGATGATCATGGCCTTGATCTCGCCGTTTGCGATGGCCGCCGCAAGCTCGCCGTTCCCCTTGCCCGTCTTTGCTGGCAGCTGCTTCACTGGCGCGAAGTCGGGAGTCGTCAGGGCCCCGCTCGACCAGCGCGACAGCCACGCCTGCTCGAAGACGGCTCGCGCTTCGGCGTCCTCGACTGGCGCGCCGCCGGGCAGGTAGGCCGGATGCGCGCCCATGTCGGTCGCGCCCTGGTAGTTGGCCGGACCGCGCAGAGCCGCGACGCCGCCGCCCGCGCGCCCGATATTGCCAGTTAGGATTGCCAGGTTGTTGCAGGCTATCGTGATCTCGGCCGGGTCGCCTTCGGCATTGGAGATCGCGGTGTTGTCCGCGCCGTAGCCGGTCAGTCCATCGGCGCCCTGGTGCGCGACCGTCTGATAGATGAGCGACGGCGGGTAGACGCCATCCTTGGCATTGCCGATACCGGCGCCGCCGGTCGCGTAGATCTCCGCGGCCAGCTTCAGCCGCGCCTCGTCGATGCCGGTGATCCGCTCGACCGTGGCCGCGTCGTAGGCGCTCAGAGACTCGCGCCACGCGAGGAAGGCCGGATCGTTCGAGACGCCCTCGGCCGCGAGACCGAGATCGACAATCTGCCGCGCGATGCCATTGAGGAGGGTGGCCGTGGTGCCGGGATTCGGCTTCAGCCAGAGATCCCCGCGATGACAGAGCGGGAACTCGTCCTGGCTGATCACTACCACCTTCATCTCGCGGTAGATGCGCGCGTTGTAGAACCAGTAGGAGGCCACCGGTTCGGTCTTGCCGATATCCGGCCCAACGAGCAGGGCGCTCTTCACGTCAGTGAAGAACTCCTGCATATTGTTCGTGTTGGTGACGTCCCGGCCGAGCGAGGCGCGGACGGCGCGCTCGACCGCGACCTGCGCCGGGGTGAGGGCGCGATCGATGTTGTTCGTGCCCATGACCGCGCGGACGAACTGCTGCAGCGCGTAGACCTCTTCGTTGGTGCTGTCCGCCGAAGCGAGCGCCGCGAACTGGTCGCCCTGATAGTGCTTGAGCGTCTCCGCGACCGTCGAGATCGCGTCGTCCCACGTCACCTCATACGTGCGGCCGTTCTCGTCGCGGACGCGGGGGTAGAAGATTCGCTCCGGATTCTGCACCTGCTCATGACCCCAGCGGCCCCACTTGCAGGTATAGCCGTGGTTCACGCCGCGCTCCCATAGGTGCGTGGTGCGCCGCACGATCCCCTTGTTCGACTCGATGTTCAGCGTGCAGCCGACGTCGCAGAAGCCGCAGACCGTCTCGGTCGAGTCCAGCTCCCACGGGTGGTGCGCGAAATGGCGGTCGGTCAGCGCGCCGACAGGGCAGACGGCGATGCACATTCCGCAATGGGTGCAGGTGGTGTCGCGCAGATCTTGCCCGAAGGCCGGGCTGATCGTTGCCTCCATGCTGCGGAACGTGGACTCGATCGCCGTCACGCCGATCATCTCGTCGCAGACGCGGGTGCAGCGATTGCACATAATGCAGCGATCCCACTTGTAGTCGATGAGATCGCTGAAGTGTTTGTAGGGTTGGGCGAGCTTCGGCCGGCGATACGGATTGGCGTTGACGTTGTGCAGGTAGGTGTTGTCCTGCAGGTAGCATTCGCCGGACTTGTCGCAGGTTGGGCAGTCAAGCGCGTGATCAATGAGATACATCTGGAGGATGAACTGCCGTGCCTGAATGCACTCTTCCGAGTGCGTTAGCACTTCCATCCCCTCGCCCAATGGCGTGGCGCACGACTCGATCAAGCCGCCCCGCTTGCCCAGGATCTGGACCGTGCAGATGCGGCAGGACCCCCATGGGCGGAGGAGCGGCTGATAGCACAGATTGGGAACCTCGATGCCGGCCATGCGAGCGGCTTCGAGGATCGTGGTCCCGGCTGGCACCGTAACCTCGATGCCATTGATCTTGCCGGTCACCATCTTCGTTTCGGTGCGCGCTACCATGGGTTTCGGTGCTCGCCTCCATCGCCCTCCATGAGGGCGAACGATGGGTAAATCGTCCCGCTCGTTTTCCTCTGACCGGCTCGGTCGCGGGCATGAAAACTGCCCGGTTTGCCCGGAGCCTGCCGCTGGGAGTCTACCATAGATATGTCGTTCTCTCGGTGGAGCTTTCAGGTCGGGTAGACATGCCAAGTTATGAAGAATGTCCGATAATGACGCCGGATTCTTCGTGGCGAGCGTGGGAATGCGGCGTGGTATAACTTCATATGTTATCCCTGCGGCCAAATGTCGGAGGGTGAGGGAGGATCAGTGTCGGTCGCGCTAGAAACAAAGTTTGAAACGATCATTGGACTGGAGGTCCACGCTCAACTCCTGACGCGGAGCAAGATGTTCTGCGGCTGCTCCGCCGATTACGCCGCGGCCCCACCAAATACGCACGTTTGCCCCGTGTGTGCCGGGCTTCCAGGTGCGCTACCTGTCATCAACCGAGCCGCGATCGAAATGTGCTTGCTTACCGGTCTGGCGCTCAATTGCAAGATTCCCGCGTTCTCGAAGCTGGACCGAAAGAATTATGGTTATCCCGACCTACCCAAGGGCTATCAAATCTCGCAGTACGACCTGCCGCTTTGCGTAGACGGTTACCTGGAGTTCGAATCCGGCGGCGAACTGCGGCGTGTCGGAATCACCCGAGTCCATATCGAAGAGGACACTGGGCGGCTGCTTCATCGCGTGTCGGAAGATGGCCTCGACGTCAGCCTCGTCGATTTCAATCGCTCCGGCGTTCCGCTTATCGAGATCGTCGGTGAGCCGGACCTTCGCTCCCCGGAAGAGGCGCGCGACTATCTGATGGCGCTGCGGCAGATTCTGCGCTACATCGGCGCTTCGACCGGAAACATGGAGGAGGGCGCGTTCCGCTGCGACGCCAATATCTCGACTCGCGCGGCCGATGGTTCGATCGTCGGTCGCAAGGTCGAGGTCAAGAACATGAACTCCTTCCGCGCCGTCGAGCGCGCGCTGCGCTACGAGGAGCATCGGCAGCGCGAGCTGCTCGCGGCCGGCCAGGAAGTCTCGCAGGAGACGCGAGGCTGGGTCGAAGCGCGCGGCGTGACCGTCTCGCAGCGGACCAAAGAGCAGGCGCACGATTACCGGTACTTCCCCGAGCCGGACTTGCCGCCGCTGGCTGTCCCGGCGGAGCATGTGGAGGAGCTGCGGGCGCGCCTGCCGGAGATGCCGCTGGCGCGGCGCGACCGATTCATCGAGCGCTATGGGCTCAGCCGATCTGACGCCACGCTGCTGACGGCCGAGCGGGCGGTCGCGGACTTCTTCGAGGAGGTCATTGGCCCCGACGCAACTCCAGAGGCGGCCAAGACCGCCGCGAACTGGATCGTCAACGATCTCTTCGCGCTCCAGCGCGAGCGAGGTCTGCCGCCTGAAACGTTGCCAATCACGGCAGGCCAGCTTCGCGAGCTGATCGGGCTCGTGGGATCAGAGGCTCTGACGCTGAGGGCGGCGCGGGAGCTGCTGCCGCAGATCGAGCCGAACGAGTCGCCACGCGCCGCTGCCGAGCGATTGAACCTCCTTTCGCTGGATGACGAGGCAGCGTTGCGACATGCGGTGGCCGAGACGATGGAAGCGTTCCCGGCAGCGGTCGCTGACTATCGCAAGGGGAAGACCGCGGCTATCGGACGGTTGATCGGCGAGACCATCAAGCGGACGGGCGGCCGAGCCCGGCCCGACATCGTCCGCGCGCTCCTCGAGGAGGCCCTGCGAGAGTCGTAACTACATTGAACGACATTGACATGGACGGAGATTTGAACGCTAACAACGTTGATGGAAGGAGCGGACGATGACGGTCGAGACGCAACCTTTACAAAGGGCACCGGTAGCGCCGGAGCGCGACATCTTCGACGTGGCCGTCGAGCAGTTCGAGATCGCGGCCGACGTTTTGGGACTCGAGGACAATCTGCGGCGCATACTCAGCCGGTGCCAACGCGAGCTCACCGTCAACTTCCCAGTAGAGATGGACGATGGATCCGTCCAGGTCTTTACGGGGTACCGCGTCCAGCACAATTCCGGCCCTGGCCCGACCAAGGGCGGTATCCGCTACCACCAGGATGTGACGCTCAGCGAGGTCAAAGCCCTCGCGATGTGGATGACGTGGAAGTGCGCCGTCGTCGGACTTCCGTTCGGCGGAGCGAAGGGTGGCGTCACGGTCAATCCGAAGCTGCTGTCTCAGAACGAGTTGCAGAATCTGACGCGGCGCTACACGGCAGAGATCTCGATCCTCATTGGGCCGAACAAGGACATCCCTGCGCCGGACGTGAATACAAACCCCCAGGTCATGGCCTGGCTCATGGACACCTACTCCATGAACGCGGGCTATTCCGTTCCGGGCGTCGTGACTGGCAAACCGCTCGCGCTGGGCGGTTCCGAAGGACGGAACGAGGCCACCGGACGAGGCTGCGTGTTCGCGATTCAGGAAGCGGCTCGCGTCATGGGCATGGACCTGTCGTCCACCAAGACCGTCGTACAGGGCTTCGGCAACGCTGGCTCTGTCGTGGCGCGATTGATGGCTGAGCTGGGCTCCACCATCGTCGCTGTCAGTGACTCGCGTGGCGGAATCTACAATCCGCGCGGCCTGGACGTGATGGAGGTGATCCGCCACAAGGAGCGGACCGGCACGGTCGTCGGGTATCCGGAGGCGGAGACTGTTACGAACGCGGAGCTGCTCGAGCTACCGTGCGATATCCTCATTCCCGCCGCGCTCGAGGGACAGATCGGTGCGCACAATGCCGATCGGATCAAGGCTCGCCTGATCGCGGAGGCGGCCAACGGTCCGACGCTGCCGGAAGCGGATCGCATCCTCTACGATCGCGGTGTGTTCGTTCTGCCGGACATCTTCGCGAATGCCGGCGGCGTTACCGTCTCGTACTTCGAGTGGGTTCAGGCCTTGCAATGGTTCCCCTGGACGCTCGAGGAAGTCAATGAGCGGCTGCGCCAGGTGATGAGCAAGTCGTTCCACAAGATCTACGCGACGGCGGAGAAGCACCGCGTCCACATGCGGACCGCGGCTCTGGTGTGCGCGATCGACCGCGTCGCCGACTTCACGCGCTTGCGGGGAATCTATCCATAATCGGAGAACCCGGCCCGCGTGTACGTGCCGGTCTCAACCGTGGGGGGCATCGGCATTGCCGGTGCCCCCATTTTCATTGTCTTCGGGCCCAAAATTCAGCCAGTTGCCACGAGTGTCCCATTGAGACACGAATGCCCCCAATCCGTAGGGGCGGAACCCGTGTCCGCCCGTCGGCCGAAGGCTGGCAACACACGTTGAAAATTCGCAGGATCATGGCCTGAAACGACGTGCAGGGTTCGATCCTACGGCCCCGCGGGCCGTGGGCGGGCACAGGTCCCGACCTACGTAAGGGGATACGGCCTGGTCGCAAATCTCGAATTTGTCCGGTAGGGTGACCTGGAAAAGAAGCGAAACTCTTCAGGCAACCAAGAGGCTGCGGAGCTCGTCCTCGTAATCGCGGTGGGCGATGGCAATCACGTCGTCGCCGGGAACAATCTCAGTCGTCCCGCTCGGAACGAGCAAGTGCGGTCCGCGAATGATGGCGGCAATGATGCAGTTCGGCGGCAGCGCAATCTCAGATATTGAGCGATGAGCGACTGGTGAATCCTCGCTGATCTTGGCATCCACGATCGCCAAGTCCTCGTGGCGCAGGCTGAGCAGGTGAATGAAGGCGTGCTTAGGGATCGCTTGCTCGATGAGGTGCCGGATGTAGTTCGTTTGGCTGACCGTGACGTCGACGCCAAGCATCCGAAACAGATGCTCGTTCTTTGGGTTGTTGACCCGCGCGATTGTCCGGCCAACGTGGAATTTCTGCTTCGCCATTTGGCAGATGATCAGGTTGTCCTCGTCTTCACCGGTCACCGCGATCACGACGTCGGCCCGCGCCGCTCCGGCGGCCGCGAGCGTGGCAGCCTCGGCCCCATCGCCATCGATCACGACCGCTCCAAAGTCCTCTTGATAGGCCTCGACCTTCGCGGGGTTGCGCTCGATCAACAGAACTTCGTACCCCTCGGAGAGGAGTGTCTTCGTCAGGTAGTAGCCGACTTTTCCGCCGCCGACGACGATGATGTACATCGCGATTACTCCTCACCGCGCTCGTGTGGCAGGTTCTCGCCCGCGCCAATGACGTGATCGAGGATGATGGCCGAGATCGTCGTGGTGGGACAGACGGTCGTCAGTCCCAGGCGCCGGTAGGTGTCCTCGCGCACGGGATCGTAGATGCGGCAGATGACTTCCGGGACGTTGAAAACGTGTCGGGCGACCTGGGCCGCCATGATGTTCCGGTTATCTCCGTTCGTCACCGCGATAAACACCTGGGCTTGCTCGATGCCAGCGGAGCGCAAGACATCTTCGTCAATGCCGGTCCCGATGATCGTCTGGCCGCGGAAATCGGGCGCGAGCCGGCGAAAGGCGCGGGACTCCTTGTCAATCACGGAGACGTCGTGACCGTTGTGATCCAGGATCGAAGCGATCCGGGCGCCAACACGGCCGCAGCCCATGATCACGACTTTCATCTCGCCTGCTCTCCCGCTATTCCTGCCCGAGCCGGACGACGATCACGTCGCAAGGAGCATTCTTGAGGACGTACGGCACGGTATCGCCGATCGTCACTTTTCCGTACTTGACGCGGCTCGTTGTCGCCATGGCGATGGCATCTGCCCGGCGCTCAATCGCCTCGTCGACGATTGCCGCGCCGGCAGAGCGCGCTTGCAGCAGATCAGTGCTGATACGATCCGCCTTCCCCCCGAGCAGCGACCGGGCGAGCGATTCCGCCTGGAAGAGGATGCGCTCGCCCTTTTCAATCTCCTCGGGCAGCTCGGCGTCGAGAGGCATCGACTGAAGAACCTCGACAACGTAGATCAAGACGAGCGTGGCTGGATGCCGGTGGACCAGTTCGCCGACGACGCGGAGAACTCGCTCATCTCCCGCTGAGCCGTTCACCGGCACAATGAGGCGCTGATAGAGACCGGACATGCGCTTACTTACCGCTCCGTCCTTCCCGCGACCGGCCCCGAGGCGCCGAGCCGGAGGCGAAGTATGGCCCGGACCTGCCGACCGCGCAACGGCTAGATGCCGTGCGCTAACCGCTGAATCAGCACCTCCGGAAGATTCGCGAGAGCCATCTGCCGCTGCGTCGCGGTGACATCATATTCGACGCGGTGCGCCGTTACGGTGCCACGGTCGGTGTCGAGCACGGCGTAGGCGGCTCGTGGGTCGCGGTCACGGGGCTGGCCGACACTTCCTGAGTTGATGATGAACCGGCCAGATTGGAGGTCGATCGTGTCTCCATGCCGCAGCGGGTAAAGCTCTGCCGTTGTCGAGCCTTCGCGCATGACCGCGTACATCGCGATGTGCGTGTGACCGATGAAGCAGACACTGGTGTCGAAGCACGCGAAGTTCTCAGTCGCCACTGCCGCCGTGGTTACGTATTCCCAGATCGGCGCGCGAGGGCTCCCGTGGGCGAGTGTGAAGCCATCAACTGTGGTCAGCGCTGGGAGCGAGCAAAGATACGCTCGGTGATCCATCCCGAGCTGAAGCGCGGTCCAGCGGGACGCAATTTGGGCGACCGGGTTGAATTCAGCGAGATCCACCTCACCGATGCAGGCCAGGTCGTGGTTACCAACGAGCACGGGGTGAGCGCCAAGGTCTACCAGGCGATCAAGGCATTCGCGCGGCTTCGGCCCGTAGCCGATCGTGTCGCCGATATTCCAGATAGCATCGAAATCCTTGCAGTCGGCGAGTACGGCTTCAAAGGCAACCAAGTTGGCGTGGATATCGGAAACAATGAGGACCTTCACCGGGGCGATGCCTCCAGGCGTGTCGCATGAACGAGAAGCACGGCAATGTCCGCGGGAGTCACGCCGGGAAGTCGGCTGGCCTCCCCGAACGTCTTAGGCCGGTACTGCGCCAACTTCTGGCGCGCTTCGAATCGCAGACTGCTGATCGCCAAATAATTCACGTGCTCGGGCAATGGGCGACGCTCGAGCGCCGCCCGCCGCGCGACCTCACGGGCCTCACGCTCGATGAAGGCACCGTACTTTACTTCATCTTCCAAGCGTCGCAGCAGCCGGGGAGAGAGGCGCGCGATCGGGCCTGACTGAAGGGCAGGGAAGGCTCTACACAGGGCCGCGAGCATGGCGCCCGGTCGCCGCAGGAGCGTTTCAATCGTGACGCCCTGCTGGACCGACCCGATGCCCAACGCATCCAAATCGCCACGTTCGACGTCGCTGGAGGCGACACGCAGCGAGCGGAGCTGCTCGATTGCTTCGTCGAGGAGCGCCCGTTCTGCCGTCACCGCGTCGTAGCGGGCGCGATCAATGAGCCCGTGCTCGTAGGCAAGCGGTGCGAGGCGGTCATCCGCGGTGTCTGGGCGGAGCAGGAGCCGGTATTCCGCGCGTGAGGTCAGCATTCGGTATGGCTCGTCGAATGGCTTCGTCGCCAAGTCGTCGGCCATGACACCGATGTAGGCTTGATCGCGGCCGAGCACGACGAGTGGACGCTGCCGCACGGCATTCGCCGCGTTCAGTCCGGCAAGGATGCCCTGTCCAGCTGCCTCCTCGTATCCGGACGTGCCATTCACCTGCCCGGCCAGAAAGAGGTTCCGGACGCGTCGCGATTCCATCGTCGGACTGAGCTCACTCGGGTCGATCGCATCGTATTCGACGGCGTAGCCGTAGCGTGTGATCCGCGCCTCCCGTAACGCCGGGATCGTCCGGAGCGCGGCATCTTGTACGTCGAACGGCAGGCTGGTGCTCATTCCCTGCACGTAGAGCTCGGTGGTTCGCCAGCCCTCCGGTTCCAGAAACACGGGGTGTGTCGGCTTATCGGGGAACCGAGCGACCTTGTCCTCCACTGACGGGCAATAGCGAGGCCCGGTGCCTTGAATGCTGCCGTTGAACATTGGCGCGCGGTGGAGGTTGGCGCGGATCAGCTCGTGCGTCTGCTCGTTGGTCCCGGTTCGGAAGCAGGCGAGCTGCGGCCGCCACGCTGCCGGCGAGAGACGATGGAGCGGCAACGGTGGCACCATCAGCGGCTCGATCTCGCCGGCCGTGCCATCACGGCTCAGCCACAGGGGCTCGTCGCTGCCGTCTTGCGGCTCGCAGGCACTGAAATTGACGGTGCGGGCATCGACACGCGGCGGGGTGCCAGTTTTCAAGCGGCGGAGCCGGAACCCGCGCTCGGAAAGCGAATTCGCGAGCTCGTTGTCGGCGTCGTCGCCAGCGCGAGCTCCGACGGTTCGCGATTCGCCGGCAATGAGCGCCCCGCGCAGAAACGTGCCAGCAGTGATGATGACCGCCTCGGCATCAATCTCGCCGCGGGCGCGCGTCACGACTCCTCGCACTCGCGGGCGGTCATCGCCATCCGTTTCGATTCGCAGCGAGACTACCTCGTCCTGGCACAGATGCAAGCCGGGTTGGCGCTCGAGCGCCTCCTTCATCGCGAGGGCATACAGGAGCTTATCCTCCTGGGCGCGAATCGCCTGCACCGCAGGCCCCTTGCTGGTGTTCAGCAGGCGCACCTGTAATGCCGCGCGGTCGGCAGCGCGCGCCATTTCACCGCCGAGCGCATCTACTTCCGCGACGATATGGCTCTTCCCGGGACCGCCGATCGAAGGGTTGCACGGCATATAGCCGACGCGGTCGAGGTTGGGAGTAACGACCAGGGTGGAACAACCGGCACGAGCGGCCGCCAGCGCAGCTTCGCACCCGGCATGCCCCGCTCCGACAACAATGACGTCGTAGCGCGGGCGGGTCAGTGAGTCGTCGTTCATCGGCGGGAGTATACGGAGTGGGTTCGACACTGAGCAATGCATCCCGGTCTCGTGATCTAGCGATTTGGTCACGTTACGCTATGCAAGAGTGCGCCCACACTGGCGCGGCGGTTGCATTACGATTCCCACACTTCGCGCGAACCGGGCCGAGCTCGCGGCCGGCATTCTTGCGCAGGCCAATAGCAGTCCGGCCGAGTTAGGAGGGGCAAGGATGGCGGAGCGGCCGAGTGAGACAGTACAGGCGATGCGAGAGCAGATGGCAGCGTTGGCGCAGTCGATCATCGAGCAGGCGGCGACGCGGGCTGTCGGTGGCGTCGAGCGGGCGAAGGGCGCCCGGCCCGCCTTGAAAACTGCCAAGGGACGGCTGCCGCACCTCACGCACCGGGTCCAAGATGATGTCGTGCCGAGCTTGCGCGAGGTCGCAGTGAACGCGGCGTCCGCGGCGCTCGAGCTATGGCAAGCGGCGCGGGAGATGGCCGCCGAAGCAGCGGAAGAGGCGCAGGAAGAGGTCGCGGAGCCAGCATCCCGGCTGGTGGAGAAGGCCGAGCGACGGGCCCGCGAGGCGACGCATGCGGTGGCTGAGCGGGTTGAAGAAGTCGCTGACATGGCGGAGGACGTGGCCGAAGAAGCGGTCGAAGCCAGCAGGGGAGCAGGAGCCGCGTTGTTCTGGGCTGGAGCTGCCGCAGGGGTCATCTTCTACGCGATGCTCAACGAGGAACGGCGGCAGCAAGTGCTGCGGCTTGCGAACAGCATCATCACCGAGGCGAGAGAGCTAATCCGAGATTTCCAAGGCTACGACGAGGAGTTCGCGTAACGGTCCGGCGTCGAATCTTCGAGTAGGAGCCATTGCCGCCGCGCCGCCGAGCTGGCACGCTCGGACGGTCCGCGGCGGCATTCTCTTGGTATGTCCTACGTAACCTGCGTGCGGCTGCCGACGCGGCCGTGGCAGTGCTTGTACTTCTTGCCGCTGCCGCACGGGCACGGGTCATTGACGCCGATCTTCCGCTTCTTCTTGGGGCCGGAGGCTCCGCCGTCGCGGTTCAGCGTCGCCTCGTCCGTCAGGCGCGTGCGAACGGGCTGCTGCGCGATCACCGGCTGGACGCGGAAGAGCGTGTGGACGACATCGTGCTGGATGTTGGCCAGCAACCGCTGGAACATCCGGTAGCCTTCGGTCTTATAGACGACCAGCGGGTCCCGCTGACCATACGCTTGCAGACCGACGCCCTCACGCAGGTCGTCCATCGCGGTTAGGTGCTCGACCCAGAGGCGGTCGATAACCGCGAGCATGACGTGGCGCTCGACCTGCCGCATGGTCTCGGAGCCGAAGCGTTCCTCAACCTCGGCGTAGGCGCGCTCGGCGTCATCTTCGAGCACATCGAGTATGCCCTCGCGATCGAGCCCTTCGATGTCCGAAAGCTGGATGTTCGCGTTCGGGATCAGGTTGCGGTAGGCATCGACGATGCCCTGATAGTCAATCTCCTCGCCCTTCTGCGGGATACGGGCGTCCACGATCGACTCGAGCTCGCCGATGATGAAGTCCGCAACCTTCTGCGACATGTCCTCGCCCGCGACGATCTGCCGACGGTCGGCGTAGATCACCTCGCGGTGCCGGTTCATGACGTCGTCGTACTGGACCACATGGCGCCGGATGTCGAAGTTGTGGCCCTCGACTTTGGTTTGCGCGCTCTCGATCGACTTGGAGATGAGCCGGTGCTCGATCGGCACGTCTTCTTCCATGCCGAGCCGCTCCATGAGCCCGGAGATGCGTTCCGAGCCGAAGCGGCGCATCAGTTCGTCCTCGAGCGAGACGTAGAACCGCGACGAGCCCGGGTCACCCTGCCGGCCGGCACGCCCGCGTAGCTGGTTGTCGATTCGGCGAGCCTCGTGGCGCTCGGTGCCGATGATGTGGAGTCCGCCCGCCGCTACGACCGCGTCGTGGCGCTTCTGCCACTCCTCCTTGATCCGGCGGATGCGATCTTCTTTCTCCTCCGGACCCAAGGTGTCATCGGCCATCACCGCGGCGATCTCCGGCTCGGGATTTCCGCCGAGGATGATGTCAGTGCCGCGGCCAGCCATGTTCGTCGCAATCGTCACCGCACCGGGGAGACCGGCCTGCGCGATGATCGCCGCTTCTCGCTCGTGGTGCTTGGCATTCAGGACTTGATGCTCGATCCCCTCGCGCTTGAGCATCTCGCTCAACCGCTCGGACGTTTCGACCGAGGTTGTGCCGACGAGGACGGGCCGGCCCTGCGCCTTCATCTCCTTGATCTCCGCGATGACGGCGCGGAATTTTCCGGTTTCGTTCTTGAAGACCAGGTCCGGGTAGTCGACGCGGATCATGGGCCGGTGCGTCGGGATGACCACCACGTCGAGGTTGTAGATGCGCAGGAACTCTTCCGCCTCCGTCTTGGCGGTGCCCGTCATGCCGGCCAGCTTCTGGTACATGCGGAAGTAGTTTTGGAAGGTGATCGTCGCCATCGTCACGTTCTGGCGCTGAACCTTGACACCTTCCTTTGCCTCGATCGCCTGGTGGAGACCTTCGCTCCAGCGGCGCCCGACCATCATCCGGCCGGTGAATTCGTCAACGATGATGACCTCGCCGTCCCGAACGATGTAGTCCTTGTCGCGGTGGTAGACCGCCTGCGCCTTGAGGGCGTTTTCGAGGTAATGCGTCAGCTCGATGTAGCGGTCGTCGAAGAGGCTTTCTCCGGGCGGGATGCCGAGCATGTCCTCGACCCGGTCGATACCGGCCTCGGTCAAGGTCGCGGTCCGGTGCTTATGGTCAACGGTGTAGTCGCGACCCTCGCGGAGCTTCCGGACGATATCCGCGAACTGATAGTAGCGGTCGGTCGAGCGCTCGGCCTGACCGGAAATGATCAGCGGCGTGCGCGCCTCGTCAATGAGGATGTTGTCCACCTCGTCAACGATCGCGTAGACGAGCTCGCGCTGCACGCACTGGTCGATTGAGACGACCATGTTGTCGCGCAGGTAATCGAAGCCGAACTCGTTGTTGGTGCCGTAGGTGATGTCGGCCGCGTAGGCCTCCTTGCGCGACACCGGCCGAAGATTCGCGAGCCGCGGGTCGGGCGACTCCCACTCGGGATCGTAGATGAACGCCTCGTCGTGCTGAATGCAGCCGACGGAGAGACCGAGCGCGTGGTAGACACGGCCCATCCACTGTGTGTCGCGCTTGGCGAGGTAGTCGTTGACCGTAACGACGTGGACACCGCGACCGGTGAGGGCGTTGAGCGCCACCGCCGTGGTGGCGGTCAGGGTCTTGCCTTCACCCGTCTTCATCTCGGCGATCTTGCCCTGGTGCAGGACGATGCCGCCCATGAGCTGCACGTCGTAGTGCCGCTGGCCGAGCGCGCGCCGGGCCGCCTCGCGCGTCGCGGCAAACGACTCCGGCAGCAGGTCGTCCAGGGACTCACCGTCTTCGTAACGCCGGCGCAGCTCATCGCCGAACGATCGCAGCTCGGCGTCCGATTTCGCCTGCATCTGCGGCTCAAGAGCGTTGATTTCCTGGACGATCGGTTCGAGTTGCTTGATCGCCTTCGTATTCGGGTCACCAAGAATTTTCGTAAGGAGTGTTCTCATCGGCGGTAATCTCTGGCGGAGCGATGTCGAAAGACGTTGCCCGCTCGGTGGAAACGACGCAACAAAGCAAGTATACCCTTTCCCAGATACGCGACTGTCGCCTGGACCGGTTTGCTCTACGGCGGCGAGCTGCCGTTCCGTGCCGAACGAACGAGGGGATCGAGGGGCCCCTGCGATAAGGTACGACTGGGCATGGCCGCGGATGCGGGATTCGCTCATCGGGTCTATGAGATCGTCGCCCGGATTCCATACGGCCGGGTGACGACCTACGGCGATATCGCGCGAGCGATTGGCTCAGTGCGGGGAGCGCGGATGGTCGGCTGGGCGCTGCACGCGGCGCCGGACGGCCTGCCATGCCACCGGGTCGTCAATCGCTACGGCGAGCTTTCCGGCGGCTGGCACTTCGGTCATCCAGACGTAATGAGGGAACTGCTGCTCGCCGAGGGCGTGCCGTTCGTCGCGGAGTATCGGGTCGATCTCACCCGCTGTCGCTGGCTGCCCTGGGACGACGAATCAGCCGCCGCCGACGAAGTGGACGATCTCGACCTCATCGCCGGCTGAGAGGGTGGTCGTTCCGTATTCCGTGCGCGGCACGATCTTCCCATTGATTTCCACCACGACCAAACGCTCGTGGTAGCCCTTGCTAGCGAGGAAGTCGGCGATCGTCGTCCCCGGCGCTAGCTCCACTTGCTTGCCGTTGATTGTCAATTTCAGCGTCGTCTCAGTCGTATCCATAATGCCTATCCCTTCATTGCTGCGTCGATCGCATTTCGAAGCTCCTGCGCAGCTCGGCACGGATCCGGCGCCGCGTTGATGTTTGACATAACTGCCACGCCCCACGCGCCAGCGCGGATTGCTTCCGCGGCTCGCTCAGCCGTCATCCCACCGATCGCCAAGACGGGAACCGGTGATGCGGTCACGATCTCGCGGAGGCCCGAGAGTCCGAGCGGTGGGCGATCCGGCTTGCTCGCTGTCGGGAAGACGTGGCCCGCGACGAGGTAGTCCGCGCCGTTGCTCAACTTGGCTGCCTCGGGAGAGTGGACGGAACGGCCCACCAGGGAATGCGGCCCGACTAGGTCGCGGGCGGAAGAGGGTGACACAGCCGCTTCCGGCAAGTGAAGCCCGACGCCATAGCGGAGCGCGACCTCCACGTCCTCATTGATCGCGAGCGCCTCCGGCGGAATGTCCGCCGCGAGCAATTCTTCGATGATCCGCGCGCGCTCTTCGCTGCTGGCCACTTTTTCCCGAATCTGGACGAGATCGACGCCGCCGTCGAGGCTTCGCCGAACCAGGTCCACGAGCGGGATCCTTGCCTGGGATCGATCCGTTACGAGCATCAGGCGCGGGACGGGTGGGCGGCTCGCGGGCCTTGTCTTGGCGCGCTCGACCGCGTCCCGAAGCGCGCGGGCGGCGGCTTCCGGATTCGGAGCACGCAGGATCGCTCCAGCGACGGCGACTCCGACCGCGCCCACGGAGACGATGCGTCCCGCCTCGCGCGCTCCGATTCCACCGATACCGATGACCGGGATGCCGGCTAAGTTTACGCGCCGGTGCAGCGTCCCAAGCCCAATCGGCGGACCAGCGTCCGATTTCGACGCCGTGCCGAAGACCGCGCCGACGCCCAGATAATCGGCTCCCGCGGCCTTTGCACCGGCCGTTTGCTCGTCCGTCTCAGGCGAATAGCCGATGACGAAGTTCGGTCCGGCCAATCGCCGCGCATCCGCGATCGGGAGGTCGTCGACACCGAGGTGGACACCGTCCGCCCCGGCAGCGAGGGCAAGGTCGAGCCGGTCATTGACGATAAAGAGCGTGCCGGCGGTGTCGCAGCGTTCCTTGAGCGCACGTGCCAACGCCAGCGCCTCGCGGTCGGTCAGACGCTTCGCGCGCAGCTGGACGGCGGTCGCGCCGCCAGAGATCGCTGCCTCGACGGTAGCCACGAGGTCGCTTAGCGCGACATCAGGGTCGGCTATGAGGTAGAGCGCAAGGCGTTCCGCCAGCGCTTCCCGTGCCGATCGTTCGCGGACGCTATCGCGCGGCAACGACACCCTCGAGGGGGCTGCTAGCCGATGCATACGGCTTGCGCGGAATGCGGCCGGCCAGGTACGCCTTGCGCCCGGCGCGGACACCCTCGGCCATCGCCTCGGCCATAAGCGCCGGGTTGTCCGCGAGCGCAATCGCGGTGTTGACGAGTACCGCGTCGGCGCCTGCCTCCATCGCCTGCGCGGCATCCGACGGAACTCCGATGCCCGCATCGACGACGACCGGGACGTTCGCCTGCTCGATGATGATCCGGATGGAGTCGATGCTGATGAGCCCCTGGCCCGAGCCGATCGGCGAGCCAAGTGGCATGACCGTCGCGGTCCCAAGCTCCTCGAGCCGCTTGGCGAGAACCGGATCCGCGCCGATGTAGGGGAGGACGACGAATCCTTCGTCAATGAGGATCTTCGCCGCCTCGTAGGTGCCGATGGGATCGGGCAGGAGGTATTTGGGATCCGGGATCACCTCGAGCTTGATCCAGTTCGAAAGCTCCATGGCGCGGGCCATCCGCGCGATGCGGATCGCCTCCTCGGCGGTGCGGCATCCGGCCGTGTTGGGGAGAATCGTGTAGCGCGTCCAGTCAACGGCCTCGAGCACCGAGCGACTCTTCGGGTCATCGAAGTCGATCCGCCGCAACGCGACGGTGATGATCTCCGCGCCGGACGCCTCGAACGCCGCGAGCATCTCTTCCGTGGAGCGGTATTTGCCTGTGCCGAGCATCAGCCGGCTGGTAAAGGTCTTGCCGGCAATCGTCAACGGGCGATCTTCGCGAGTAGCCATCTAGCCCTCCTTCCGGGCAGCGACGGGTGGATCAATGATCCGGACGTTGTGAAAGTGATTGACCGGCGAGTGGCCACCTCCGATGGCGTAGCTGGTGCGCATCGCCTCGGTGAGGTAGGCCTTCGCTGCCGAAATTGCCTGAATCGGCGGCATGCCGTGCGCTAGGTACGCCGCGATGGCGGCCGCGAAGGTGCAACCCGTGCCGTGCGTGTTCTGAGTCTCGATCCGGTCGCCGCCAAACTCGACGTACGTCAACCCGTCGAAGATGAGGTCTACTGGCGGGCCGGGGCGATGACCGCCCTTTATGACGACGTAGCGCGCGCCCTGTTGATGGATCGCCGCCGCGGCCTCGCGGGCATCCGCGCCAGATTTGATCGTTCGACCGGAGAGAACCTCCGCCTCCGGGATGTTCGGCGTTACGATCAGGGCCAGCGGCAGGAGCCGGGTGCGAAGCGCCTCCACGGCGCTCTCCTGCAGCAGGCGGTCCCCGCTCTTGGCGACCATCACGGGGTCAACGACCAGATTTGTGACGCCCCAGGCCTGTAGCCGGTCAACGACGGTTTCGATGATCGAAGCGCTAGAGAGCATTCCTGTCTTGACCGCATCCGCGCCGATGTCCTCCAGCACCGCGTCGATCTGCGCCGCGACGACCTCTTCTGGAACTTCGGCGATGGCGTATACGCCTTTCGTGTTCTGTGCCGTCACCGCGGTCAACGCCGACGTGCCGTAAACACCCAGCGCCGCGAATGTTTTCAGATCAGCCTGAATACCCGCACCGGCTCCAGAGTCGGACCCGGCAATGGTCATCGCCTTCGGGATCGGTTCGAGCGTGGGAGTCGTCACAGGCAGCCTCATTAGGAATGACGAACGCCGACGGCGGGACCGTCGGCGCTGTGCGAGACTCCTCTGGTGGGGAGTTGCCGTCCCTTCGCCGGTATGACCCGGATCAGGTTCGGAGGGTTGGCGACCCTTTGGCCGCACTCTCAGCGCGACGCGCACCCCTGGCAACCGTCAGAAACATTCTACCATGCGCCGGGGGTCGGAAGTGGGGTAACCTCGGTGCGATATACTCGCGGTGATGCGTTTCTCGCGGTCCTGCGCGGGTTCGCGGAACGCGGAGGACGAGTCTTATGAATGTCGTTGACGGTCTCCAGATCATCCGCGACCGTCTCGTCGAGAACGACGCCCATCCAGCAACCCTCAAGTTGGTCGACGAAATCATCCGCCGCGCGTCATTGCCGGCGGCCCAGCAAGCCTCGGCGCCGTCACTGCTGCACCTAACGCGGATGCTGATGCGTCGTCCAGAGGCGAACTCCGACACGCGCATCTATAACGACCTCGCATTGCTGGAAGAGCAGCTCGACGCGGCAGCCGCGGCAGCCCGGGAGCGGCGCGCAGCCGAGGAAGCGCGCCCAATCCCGAAGCCGAAGAAGTACTACCGGCAGCTCCGCGAGCGAGAGAAGAAGGCGGCGCAGTAGGGGCTCCGCGCTCGCCACGTAATGGTGGGAGCGGTCGGCTTGCGCCTGCCCGTCAGCACGACATAGAGGAGATGGCACGTTGGCCCAGCAGGTGGCACTCGATCCAGGGCAGTTGATTCCACGCGTCCTGCCACGCTACTCGCCAGTGGTCGTGGACCGCGGCGAGGGGGTCTATGTCTGGGACCGTGAAGGCACCCGGTACATGGATTTCACCTCCGGAATCGCGGTCGTCAACACCGGGCATTGCCATCCTCGTGTCGTCCAGGCCATTCAAGAGCAGGCTGCGCGGATCATCCACGCGCAGCAGAACATCTTCGCGCACGAGCCGATGATGCGCGCGGCGGTCGAGCTGACCGCGACGCTGCCGCCCAAGTTGAACCAAGTCTTCTGGACGAATAGCGGCGCCGAAGCCGTCGAGGGAGCGATCAAGCTCGCTAAGTCCGCTACCCGGCGCCCGGCAATCATCGCGTTTCGCGGCGCGTTCCACGGCCGGACATATGGGGCGATCTCGGTCACGTCGTCGCGGGCGAAGATCCGCGGCCACTACGAACCATTGCTGCCGAGCGTTTACTTCGCTCCCTATCCCTACTACTTCCGCAACCCGTACGGCGGGTCCCCCGAAGAGGCGGATCTCCGGTACTTCGCGGAGCTTGAGCGACTCTTCGAGACGATGGTGATGCCCGACGACGTTGCTGCCATCCTGATGGAGTCGGCGCTTGGAGAGGGCGGCTATCTCTTCCCGTCGAAGCATTGGGTCCAGATGGTGCGGGAGTTGTGTGACCGCCACGGCATCTTGCTCATCATGGACGAGATCCAGACGGGCATGGGCCGGACGGGGAAGATGTGGTGCTTCGAGCACTATGACGTCGTCCCAGACATCGTCACGGTCGCTAAGGGTATCGCCTCAGGCATGCCGGTCGCCGCGGTCGTCTCCGATCGGGCGCTGATGGACCGCTGGGAGCCAGGCGCGCATGGCACGACCTACGGCGGGAACGCGGTCGGCACCGCTGCCGCCGTGGCGACGCTCCAAGTCATGCGCGAGGAGCGTCTACCGGAGAACGCCGCCCGGATGGGCCAGATCCTGATGGCGGGTCTGAAGGAGATTCAGGCGGATAACCCGGTGGTCGGCGACGTGCGCGGCCTCGGCTTGATGGTCGCGGTCGAGTTCGTGAACGAGGACGGCGCACCGAATCCGGAAGCGGTGCGGCGCGTCGTCGCTCATTGCCTGGAAGAGCACGTTCTGCTTATCACCTGCGGCACTTGGGACCAGGCGATCCGAATCATTCCGCCGCTGATCGTGACCGAGGAGCAAATTCGGGAGTTCCTCACGGTCTTTCGCCGAGCGGTGGAACGACTCTGACCCGCGATTCAGCTCTCAGGCGAAGATTGGCTCGGGACAACAAAGGTCCGACCGCGAGCCGCTCGCCAAGCGCTGGTAAACATGCACGACGGACTCGGCCACGACCGGCCACGCGAAGCGCTGAGCGATGGCGTGGCCACGCTGGCCCATCCTCTCGCGTAGCGCGGCGTCGCTGAGCAGGCGCTCGCAAGCGTCCGCGAAGGCAGCCGCGTCCCCTGCCGGAACCAAGAAGCCGGATTCCCCTTCCTCGATCGTGTAGATGAGGCCACCGACCCGCGATGCGACGACCGGCACGCCGCACGCCATCGCCTCGACGGCGACGAGACCGAACGACTCATAGCGCGAGGGGACGACCACAACATCAGCCGCGCTGTAGAAGAGGGGGAGGCGTTCCTGTGGCTGTGCACCAACGAAGCGGAAGTGATCGCGCACACCGAGGCACTCTGCCTCAGCAGCGACATCGGCCAGCGGGCCAATTGGCTTACCATCCCCGTCGAGGTCCCCGCCAATGAAGAGTACGGTGAAGTCCGAAGATCGCGCGTCGAGGACGGCGGCCGTCTCCAGCAGCGTGTCAATCCCCTTGATCGGATCGACGCGGCCGACGAAGGTGATGACGCGCTCGGCCGGGGAGACGCCGATGAGTCGCCGGGATTCCTCCCGATCCTGCGGCGTGAAACGCGCGGTATCGACGCCGGGCGGAATCGTGCAGATCTTGTTGGCCGGTGTGTGCTGCCGCCAAATGAGGTCGGCGCGCTCGGCCGGGTTCGCGGCGATCAGGCTATCTGCTAGATCCATCAATCGCCGCTCGACCTGCATCCGAAGCGCGGTCTCTCTGTCCCACGGGCGGGAGACCGCGTTCTTCATGTGCGCCAGCGTGTGGAACATCAGGACGAACGGCGAACCCCAATAGCGCTTCAGAAGGTGCGCAACCCAGCCTGAGAGCCAGTAGTGGGCGTGGACGACGTCGTACCGGACGCCGGCGCGCAAGGCGTGCAGGACCATCCCCTCGGCGAATTCGGGGAGATAGTCGAAGAGCGCGTTCTTGTCGAGGGGCTCCGGGGGGCCGGCGGTGATGTTGACGACGGTGACGCCGGGACAGAGTTCGATGGTGTCTGGGCTGTGGGGATCAGTTCGGCGGGTGAAGATATCGACGGGAATTCCGAGAGCGGCCGTGTGGCACGAAAGCTCGCGGACGTAGACATTCATTCCGCCCGCGTCCTTGCTGCCTAGGGACGCGAGCGGCGATGTGTGTACTGAGATCGAGGCTACGCGGCGCGGGGCATCCGTCTCGAAGCCGAAGACAGACGGCCCCGGATAGTCGTAGGTCTTCACGCTATAAATCATCCTTCCTGCCCGCGCAGAGCGTCGGCTCGGCGCGTTCGACAACGCTTCAGGCCTCGTCGTTCGAACGCGGACGGAGACATGCAAGTTCCCGACGGTGGGAGTTTCGACGTTCGGAGTCAGCCCGTTCGACGACACTTTCGAAATGATAGCAAACGCCGGGCCATGAGACGCGGGTGGCAGGAGTTGGGCTCGAAATCCATCTTGAGTTGGAAGCTACGTGAGTCTCATACCCGCGCTGCGTGGATGCACGAGATACAGCCGCGAGCCGAGCACTGAACTTGACGTGTTGCGACGGAGTTGGAGACGCGCGGAGGTGTGAGACGATGAGGTGCCCGCGGAGGGACTCGAACCCCCGACGCCCGCCTTAGGACGGCGGCGCTCTATCCACTGAGCTACGCGGGCGCGACCCAGAGAAGGCGGTCAACACACCAAGAATACCACATCGTTCACCCTCCGATTTCAGGTGTTGTACGTACATACTGTATGGACGATTTGGCAGCGCCTATTTGGGAAATTGTCGCTTGCTACAACATTACGATTTCAGATTGCTCTGGAGGATTCGCGAGCGACAGCCGCGGGGTTGTCCGACGAATCTCGACATACGTGGCCAGCCAATTTCCTGTCCTCGCGGGTTGCATCGGCACGGGCAATCGGGACCGATTATGCGCAACATTGCCAGCGAGCGCGGTTGTCGCTGTGATGCGATTGTGGTAGCATTTCCATCGGCATCGCAGCGCATTTCGCATGCGGCTGGCTTCGATCGGGGAGTGGCGCAGTCCGGTTAGCGCGCAGCGTTCGGGACGCTGAGGTCGGAGGTTCAAATCCTCTCTCCCCGACCAGAACGGGGGAGCGTCGAAGAGGCGCTCCCCCTCTTTGTTCGCTCCCGGAGCATTCGCCATGCCGATGGACGCTCACGCGGGTTCCGCGGCTACGGCTCGACCTGCCTCACCGATGGCGGAGGTGCCATCGGTCTCCTCCCTCATGCGCGAGGCTCGCGACCGCGAAGTGACGACCCTTGCCGACGAGGCGTTGACCCGCTTCTTCCAGGATTTCCTCCAACGAGTCAGAGCGCGCATCGCCGAGGGCGCCGCCTTGCCTCGCGCTGAAATCGTTGAGGAAGCGATGGCGGCGCTGGCCGCGTTCGAGCGGCAACGCCTCGAGCCGGTCATCAATGCTACCGGCGTCATCATCCACACGAATCTCGGCCGAGCGCCGGTCAGCGCGGAGGCGGCGGCGGCGATGGCACAGGCGGCCGCGAGCGCTGTCTCGCTCGAGATCGATCCCGAATCGAACGTGCGTGGCGGGCGCATGAGCGAGATCGCGTCGCTGATGCGGCTGCTCACGGGCGCGGAGGCGACCCTGGTCGTGAACAACAACGCGGCCGCCGTCCTACTGACGCTCTCGGCCTTGGCGGCTGGGCGCGCGGTGATCGTCTCGCGCGGAGAGGCAGTCGAGATTGGCGGCGGCTTCCGCATCCCTGATGTGCTGCGGCAGAGCGGGGCGGAGCTCGTCGAGGTAGGGACGACGAACCGGACTTATGCGCGCGACTACGCGGCGGCGATTGATGAGCGCACCGCGCTGCTACTCAAGGTACACCCGAGCAACTTCCGCATTTCCGGCTTCACCGCTTCGGCGAGCGTTGCCGAGCTGGCAGAGCTTGCCGCCGAGCACAGTCTTCCTGTCGTTGAGGACCTCGGCAGTGGCGCGCTGATCGATACCGCGAAATTCGGACTCGAGCATGAGCCGACGATCGGGGAAAGCCTCGCGGCGGGCGCGGCAATCGTGACGGCCAGCGGCGACAAGCTCTTAGGCGGACCGCAGGCGGGCATCATCGCCGGCAAGCGGGAATTTGTGGCGCGGATCGAGGCGCACCCATTGGCGCGAGCAGTTAGGGCGGACAAGACATGCCTCGCCGGGCTGGCCGCAACGCTGCGTCATTACGCGAGCGGCGAAGCGGTGGAGGCGATTCCAGTTTGGCGCATGATTTCTGCCGCGGCCGAGCGACTCCGCGAGAGAGCAGACGCTATCGCCTCGCGGCTTTGCGCGGCCAGTATCTCGGCAGAGGTTACTGAAACCGTCGCGACGATCGGCGGTGGCGCGCTGCCGGGGCAGACACTGCCGAGCTTCGGCATCTCACTCTCGGCGCCGGGTCTCTCCGCCGAGGAGATTGGCCGCCGGCTGCGAACGGGCGCTCCGCGCGTCTTCGGCTATATCGCCGGCGATCGCTACCTGCTAGATCTGCGCACGGTGCTCCCAGAGTCGGACGATGCGCTGATCAGCGCGGTTGTTGCGGCCGTCAAGTAGCTCGCAGCAACGCGCTGACGGGTGTCTTGTCGCGGCTGTCGCGGAAGTAGGGCGATGGCGGCGGGTAGAACCGCCGGTGCCGCTCCGCCAGCTCAGCTAGCTGCGCGGTGAGTTGGGCGACAGTTTCGTGGTCGTTCGCCTGCTGGGCATCGGCGAGCTGCTGGCTAAGCTGCCGCAGGAGGAACGCGTAGCGCTCCTTGCCGAGGAGATCGAGCGTCTGCCGAGCCTCGCGCACGATCTGTCCAGGTAGTTGAGCCGGCTTTCCTTCGAGCAAAGTCAACAGTCGCTCCGCATGGTCGGCCAACGTGTCGTCGAGACCGGCGATGATCTGGATTGGTTCCAGCTCGAACGGAATCTCCTCGTCGCGGAGCACAGCCAGGAGCTGCCGATTCCGCGCATCCATCAGATCATCTTCCGGAACCTGCGGCAGCACCTCACGGCAAATGGCACGGTGCTGAAGGAGCAACGCCAACAGGTAGTCCTCGTGGCTAACCCGGGTCGCCGAGGCGCGCGACCGCTGCGATTGCGCTGGCGTGGATGTTCGCTGGAAGGCGGTTCGTCGGATCTCCGACTGCACGATGCGCTCATCGAGGCGGAGTCGGCGAGCCAATTCGTGGACATAATGTGCCTGGACGACGCGGTCCGGGACTTGCCGTAGGACCGGCGCGACGCGGTGGACAGCCTCCGACTTCGCTTTAGCGTCGGTGGGGGAGACGTCGCGAGTCACCGCGTCAATGTAGAAATCGAGGAACGGTCGCGCCGCGGCGACGACCGCCGGCCAGCGCTCCGGCGACTTGCGGATGAGTTCGTCGGGGTCCTTACCCTCGGGTAGCTGGAGGATCGAGATCTCAGCGTTCAGCTTGCGCTCGAAGCGGATGACGCCGAGGGCATCCGGCACCGGCACTTCCTCCGCATCGAGCGCTTGCTGCATCGAGTCGAGGCTACGAAGTGTCGCCATCTGTCCGGCGGCATCGGCGTCGAGAGCGAGAACGATTCGCTTCGTCAGCCGCTTCACCTGCTCGATCTGCGCTTCCGTGAGCGCCGTACCCATGGCAGCGACCACATTGGCGTAGCCGTGCTGGTGCGCGGCGATCGCGTCCATGTAGCCCTCGACGATGATTACCTGGTCGCGCGCGCGGATCTCGGACTGGGCAAGGTCGAGCGCGTACAGTAGCGTGCTCTTGTCGAAGATCGCGGACTGCGGTGAATTCAGGTATTTGGGCTGGGCGTCGCCGAGCGCGCGTCCGCCAAAGCCGACGACGCGCCCATCCCGCGTGCGGATCGGGAACATCAGCCGATTCCGGAATCGGTCGTAATAGCCGCCAGACTCTCGCTTCTGGAGCAGACCAGCTTCAACCGCGAGTTCCGGATCGATACCGCGAGACGCCAGATAGCGGTGCAGTGAATCCCACGAATCTGGCGCGAAGCCGATACCGAACCGGCTGATGACTTCCGGCGTCAGGCCACGCTTGCGGGCCAGCTCCCGGCCTGGCTCGCCCGCCGTCGAGTTCGCCAGGACATTGGCGTAGAAAGTGGCCGCGAGCTCATTGAGATCAATCAACCGTTGCCGGTGCGCGTCGACCTCCGGCGCGACAGTCGGAGCGGTCGCAAGCTCGACACCAGCGCGCTTTGCCAGCTCGCGCAACGCCTCGCGGAACTCGACGTGCTCGATCTGCATGAAGAAGGTGAAGACGTCACCGCCCTTCCCACAGCCGAAGCAATGGAAGTTGCCAGACTCCGGGAAGACGACGAACGACGGCGTCTTCTCCTGATGGAACGGGCACAGGCCTTTGAAGCTGCGCCCGGTCTTCTTCAGCGGCACGTACCGCGAGACAAGCTCGACGATATCCGTACGCTCGCGAACTTCGGCAACCGCGTCTCGGGCCATAGTTACCTCATCCGAGCAAGGTCGGCGCGGCGGCGATCATGCGGACCATTGGCGTGGGACGAAGAGTCGCTGAAACGTCTCGACAGCGAACCGATCGGTCATGCTGGCGATGTAGTCGGCGACGAGTCGTTCGGGCGGCTCATCGCGTCCGACCTGCCGGTGCTCCGGGGGGAGGCGGTTCGGGTCTTCGAGGTAATACGCGGCCAGCTCGCGAATGACGTGTTGCGCCCGGAGCGTGTCCTCCCGCGCGTTGAGCGGGTTGTAGACCTGATCGAAGAGGAAGCGACGGAGCGCGTTCGCCGCTTCTTGAACGGTTGGGGACATCGCGATGCGGCCCGGACGCTCCGACGTCGTCGAATGCTCAACGATGTCGCAGACGAGCGTGTTGATCCGCTCGGCGTGGGTGTTGCCGAGCACCTCGGTCACGATCGATGGCAGGTCCGAAGGGTGAACCAACCCGGCCCGGATCGCGTCGTCGAGATCGTGGTTGATGTAGGCGATACCGTCAGCAATCTTGACGACCTCGCCTTCGAGGGAACCGGGACGACCGGAGACAGAACCGGTGATCTCGTCGTGCGGCTTGGAGTGCCGCAAGATGCCGTCGCGCACCTGCTCCGTCAGGTTGAGCCCGGCGCCGCCCTTCTCCAGCACGTCAACGACGCGGAGCGACTGCTCATTGTGGCGAAAGCCGGGAAGGATCTCCGCGAGTGCCGCCTCACCGGCGTGACCGAACGGCGTGTGCCCGAGGTCGTGCCCGAGACCTATTGCTTCGATCAAGTCTTCGTTGAGGCGCAGCGCGCGACCGATCGTGCGCGCGATCTGTGTGACCTCCAGTGTGTGCGTCAGCCGCGTCCGGTAATGATCTCCTGTCGGCGCGATGAAGACCTGCGTCTTGTGCATAAGCCGCCGGAAGCTCTTGCTGTGGATAATGCGGTCGCGGTCGCGCTGGAACGCCGTGCGGATCGAGGACTCCTCTTCCGGCTTGCGGCGCACCGCGTCGCGACTCAGCGTTGCCGCAGGCGCGAGGAGCGATGCTTCCAATGCTTCTAGCTGTTCTCGAATTGTGGTACCGGCGGCTGTCGTCATGCTCTCGACCACGCCTTTCGCATGCCTGAGAAAGATTGTACACCTCGTACGTACGGGCGTGTCTTGCCGAGGCGAGTCGCTTCAGACGTCGGTGTCAATCGTCTAACACTTCGAGGGGCGCTAAGCTGGCAATGAGGCGCTTCTGCCCGTGCCGCTTGAACATGACCGCCACCTCTTGGTCGTCCCGCCGATCTGATACCTCCAGGATGACGCCTTCACCGAACTTCGGATGGAAGACTCGCTGGCCGACGCGGTAGGACGGTGGCGTCGGAGGCTTGGGCGCGGCGACTGGCGCTGGTTCCTCGCGTGGAATGGCGGGCGATTGCCAGCTCGTACCGCTACCTCTCCGTGTTCGCTCGATCAAGCCCGTCGAGCCACGAGCTCGGGGCAAACGCGCGGAGCGGGTGTTTGTCTCGGCGCGCGGGAGCGAGGCCAAGAAGCGGGATGGCACGCTCGTCTGGTATTGGCCGTAGACGAGGCGGGTGGTCGCGCAGGTGATGAACAGCAGCTTCTGAGCGCGGGTGATGCCCACGTAGAAGAGGCGGCGCTCCTCCTCGAGCGGCATCGGATCGCTGAACTCCATCTCGATCGCGCGGCTGATGGGAAGCAACCCTTCCTCGACGCCGGCGATGAAGACGACGGGAAATTCCAAGCCCTTCGCCGAATGGAGCGTGATCAGCGTCACGCCGCCCTGGTTCGACTTGTCCAAGGAATCGATGTCCGTGATGAGCGAAACCTGCTCGAGGTAGGTTGGAAGGGCCTCGCCCGGCGGGAGAACGTCGTATTCCGCGAGATCGTTGCGGAGCTCGAGGACGTTCGCCCAGCGCTCCATCGCCTCTTCGTCCTCGCGGTCGAACGATGCTTCGTACCCGGTTCGATCGACGATCCGGTCGAACAGCTCGCTCAGCGTCAGCCGCTCTGCATCGGAGCGGAGCGTGGCAAAGAGACTGCCGAGCTTCGCCGCGGCCGCCTTCGTCGAGCCGGACAGGTCAGGAGCGTCAGCAAAGGCGCTCGGATCGGCGAGGGCGATGAAGCCATCCAGCAGAGGCCGACCGTTGAGAACAGCCCAGGAGCGAATCGCCTCGATCGCCTTTGGTCCGAGCCCGCGCCCAATCGGCATGTTCTCGATGACGCGGCTTAGGCTAACCTCGTCCGCCGGATTGTGGAGCAGGCGGAGCACGGCCAGGACGTCCTTGATCTCCTTGCGGTCATAGAAGCGGACGCCACCGACCACGCGATAGGGGATGCTGCTGTTGCGGAATGCTTGCTCTATCACGCGGCTCTGCGCGGTCGTCCGGTACATAACCGCGAAGTCATCCGGGCTCAGCCCGTGCTGCTGGATCAGCCGCGCGATCCGGTCGCGGATCCAGGTTGCCTCGTGATTCTGATCGCTGAGCTCCTGGATCACGATCGGCTCGCCGTCCTCGTTCTCGGTACGCAGGCGGCGGTCGATCCGCTGCGTGTTCTCGCGGATGACTAAGTCGGCAGCCTCGACGATGCGGCGAGTTGAGCGGTAGTTCAGCTCGAGGTGAATCCGCTTCGCGTCGGGGAACTCACGCTCGAAGTCGAGGATGTTGCGAATGTCCGCCTGCCGCCACCCGTAGATCGACTGGTCCGGATCGCCAACAACGAACAAGTTGCGATGCTTGGCGGCCAGCGCGGCGACGAGGACGTATTGGACGCGGTTCGTGTCTTGGTACTCGTCGACGAGGATGTGCAGAAAGCGCTCCTGGTAGCGCTCGAGGAGCGAGGGCGCCTCGTCGAAGAGGCGAATCGGAAGCCCGAGAAGATCGTCGAAATCGACCGCGTTCGACCGCCGGAGGAGGCGCTGGTACTCGCGATAGACGCGCGCGACCACTTCGTCGTCGTACGTTTCCACGCTGGCCTCGAACTCCGCCGGTTCCAGCAAGAGCGCCTTCGCCGCCGAGATGCGCGACAGCATCCGGCGCGGCGCCACCTGCTTGGGATCCAGGCCGACGTTGATGATCGCCTGCTTGGCCATCGCAAGCTGATCGGCGTCATCGTAGATCACGAAGTTCGGCAAGATGCCCAATCGATCGGCGACGAGACCGGGATTCTGCCGGAGGAGTCGCGCGCCGAAGGAGTGAAAGGTGCCCATGACGAGCCCCTCCGCGGCGCCGTCTCCGAGCAGCCGTCCGATGCGCTCGCGCATCTCCCGCGCCGCCTTGTTGGTGAAGGTGACCGCGAGGATACGCTCAGGTGGCACCTGGCAGGCTTCGATGAGATAGGCGATGCGGTGGGTCAAGACGCGCGTCTTGCCCGATCCCGGTCCCGCGACGACGAGGACCGGTCCCTCAATTGTCGTCACAGCCGTCTGCTGATCGGCATTCAAGCCATGCAGCAGGTGGGTATGGTCAGCGGTGAGCGGCGTCGCCATTTGTTGCGTCATCTGCGAATCGATCCCAAGGCGGGGCAGCGAGCGGGGTGAAGTCTGTCCACGCTGTCGCGAGTCTACCATTGTCGGGGCTGGTGGAGTTGCGGAGCAGCGGGGCGGGTCCGGGCTGCCGCGCGGTGGTGACTTGGCGATCGAAATGATTCGACGCGGCGGCGGAGAATTGGTATACTTTCCGGCAGCATTGGGGAGTCGTCTAACGGTAGGACGCCTGACTCTGGATCAGGTAGTTGGGGTTCGAATCCCTGCTCCCCAGCCAATGATTCTTCCCTCTCTGTATTTCCCCAATTGAACCTCAAGAAATAATGTCTGACGCGAGCCAGTATGAGTGAGTCATCGCGTGCGGCGTTCGGCTGCGTTGTTGCATATCAGTTGTGGGTTGCGGTGGCGCGAAGGACGCGGAGGCCGGACTGTAGGTGGGGAGAGGTGCCGGTAGCCGTTAATTGTGTCAACGAAATTGGCGCGGGGCTGAAGCCCCGGCGCTCAAGGCGATAAGCCTGCTCACGCAGCCTGTGGGCATCCTACTCGGGCCGCCAAAGGTGCCTCAGTCATGCCCTTGGCATATTTCAACTCAACGAGCCGGTTTCAACTGACTTGTGGAATGAGCGCCGGAGCTTTAGCCCCGAGCATCATCGCCCAAGTGGCACTTGCCCCGCACGCGATTTGCTCCCGCGTCCTGGACCCGGACCTCGTCCTGCCTGCCACGCACCACGCTCCTCACGACGCGCCATTAGACCGGACTCTGTCGGCGGGAATACGCCGATTCCCGCAAATGGCCACGTTTCCTGTTGCATTCTGGACGCGGCTGCGATGCCCTCGAATTGATGAACGCATCTAGCGAGCCAGCGGTCAATAGCTCCGTGACTCACGCGCCTACGCTGTCCGCACGATAAAGCTTTCCAGCGCGAATCTCATATCGGGTGAGATCAGCCAGAGCGGGGATGTCCAGTAGCGAGGCGTCTGTCGCGGTGATAATGATCTGCGCATCAAGCGCTCCGACGGCGGCCAAGAGCTGCTCGCGTCGCTCCGCGTCAAGCTCCGAAAGTACGTCGTCGAGAAGCACCACCGGGCGCTCGCCCGATTCCTGCGCCATCAAATCTGTTTCAGCGAGCTTGAGCGCGACGACGGCCAACCGCTGCTGCCCGCGGGAGCCGAAGGCGGCGAGGTCCCGGCCATCCAGCGTCAGGACGAGATCGTCTCGATGGGGACCGTAAAGGGTGATGCCGCGGCGCAGCTCGTCTCGGCGGTTCGCCCGCAGCTGCTCCAGGTAGCGATTGCGGATGATGGCGGAGAGATCCTCGACGAAACGGCCTTCGCTCGCGGCGAGGGCGGCTTCTTCGCCGACACTCGGGCGGTAGGCAACGCCGAGCGTTTGAGTGCTGCCGAAGGTCTCGAACCGCGCATCGGCGAAGCGGGATAACGCTTGGATTGAGACCATCCGTCGCGCAATCACGCTCGCGCCGTAGGTGACGAGCTCCTCATCCCAAAACTCGAGCTGGGATGCCACGGCTGGCGAATCCGGATCCACTCGCGATTGGCCAAGCGACTTGAGGAGGCTGTTGCGCTGCTCGTGGACGCGGTTGTAACGCGCGAGCGTGCGCATGTACCTTGTGTCCACTTGGGAAATCATGACGTCCAGGTATCGCCGGCGGCCGGAAGGCGGCCCTGACACCAACGCGACATCTTCCGGGGAGAAGAGGACGACGCGGAGCGTGCCGACGAGATCCATCGCCCGGACTGCGCGGCCATTGAGCCGGATGGATTTTGTCAGGGGCGCCACACCGGTAGGATCGGCTTGCAGCGCGATCTCGATCTCCGCGACACCATCGCTCCGGACGACCTGGCCCGAGAGGCGAGCGAACGGCGGGTAGCCTAGCTCCTGACCGCTCTCCCAGTTGATGAGGTCGCGGTCTGGAGCGGAGCGGATCGAGCGAGTGGTGGCGAGAAAGGCAATCGCCTCGATTAGGCTCGACTTGCCGGCGGCGTTGCTGCCAGAGATCGCCAGGCCGTTGCTCGGCAAGTCGAGGTGCAATCGATGAAAGACACGAAACTCTTCAAGATCGAGCGTGCGGAGATGCATCAGCTATGACGCCGCGTGCGGGCGGCGTTGGTCCGGATGGTTGCACGGGCGCAGTGCAAATTGACAGTTCCTCAGCCGAGCAAGGGCGCGGGCAAGATGCGCGGAGTCGATTGTGCGCCACTAATGCGCGCCGATGACCATCGGCATGATGACATGTGTGTACTCTTCCGCGCCAGCAGGACGCACGACGCCGGCCTGATTGGCGCCGTTCATCCCAAGGAACACTTGACCCTGCTTGAGTACGGAGAGTACGTCGGTGAGATAGCGCGCATTGAACGCGATCTGCAGCTCCGGCCCGCTGACCGAGGCATCGACGAACGATTGGCTATTTCCGCGCTCCGCCGCCGTCGCGGAGACTTCCATCGTTCCGGGCATGACGTCGTCATCGCTCGGGTGAATCATTAGGCGAACGACGTCGTTGTTGTCGCGAGCGAAGTAGGAAGCGCGGCGGACGGCGTTGAGGAAGGCGTCGCGACCGACTTCTACCCGCGTCGCGAAGTCGCGCGGAATGATCTGCCGGAAGTCCGGGAAAGTGCCTTCGATCAGCCGGGATAGGAACTCAGTCTCGCCGATGCGGGCCAAGAGCTGGCTCTGGTTTGGAGTGATCGCCAGGCGGACCGGCTCGGTGCTGTCGCCGATGATCCGGGCAAGCTCACGGACGGCACGCGCGGGAACGATGACGTCCAAACGTGACGGGACCGGCTCCTCTAGCTCACCTTCGCGCACGGCGAGGCGGAAGCCGTCCGCGGCAGCGAGCGTCAACTTCTGATCTTCGAACCGCATCAGCACGCCGGCGAGGACCGGTCGGCTGTCGTCGCTCGCGGCGGCGAACTCGACCTGCCCGATCATCTCGCGGAGAAGCTGCGCATCGACCGTCGCGGAGTACGCCTCGTCGCCGACGGTGGGGATAACCGGGAAATCCTCCGCATCAATGCCGTTGATCGCCGCCTTGTCGCGCCCGCATTGGACCAGTAACGAGGCGCGGGCAGGATCGGCAACGAGCTGGACCGCGTCGTTGGGCAGCGTGTTGACGAACTCAGACAGCAGCCGCGCATCGACGGTGATCCGCCCCTCGTCTTCAACCGAGGCGCCGATCCAGGTCGTGATGCCGATTTCGAGGTTCGTGGCGGCAATCTTCAGCCGGCCCTCGTCTGTCGCCAGGAGGACGTTGCCGAGGACGGGAAGGGCCGTCTTTGTCGCGACCGCGCGCGACACCTGCGACAGCGCGCGTTGCAGGTTCTCTTGCAGGCAGGAGACTTTCAACCCGACCGTCCTTCACTAACTAGTGTACGGACACCTTGGGCGCGATTATAGCACACGGGTGAGTCCTGCCAGCCGGGACGGGGGCGCCGAATCGCGGTCGGAAACGGGCGGGCTCCTGGCCAAGGCGAAGTCGTGCGGTCCGCGCGCCGAACATCTGATTTGACTTCCTGTGACAACGAAGTGCAGGTGAGGCAATTGGAGCGGCTTGAGTCACGCTCGGAGCGAAGGCGTCTCACGTTCCGAGTCGTGTCGAGTCTCTCCTACGATTAGGGCATTAGGACGCAAGCCGTGGGGAGAAATCCGCGTCGGGATGCGACTTTCGAGGTTTGCACCATCTGAGCCGGCACGGCGCTGCAACCCCTGAAGGTACCGATGCCAGATTGACACAGAACGCATGTTCTGGTACCATGATCGCTGGAACAAATGTTCGTGGCCCCGCGAGGAGGACCAAGGCGATGGCTCAGGAACAAACCACGTTCGACCCCAGCAAGTATCTGACGAAGGTTGGCGGGGGAGACTATCTCGAGGTGAAGTGGCGACTGGTTTGGCTTCGCGAGGTCCATCCAGACGCGAAGATCGAAACCGAAATGGTCAGCCACGATGGCAACCACGCGATTTTTCGGGCTCACGTCTCCATTCCGGGTGGCGGTTCCGCGACCGGATGGGGCAGCGAGGGCTACGACGATTTCCGCGACTACATCGAGAAGGCGGAGACGAAGGCGCTGGGCCGGGCGTTGGCGGCGCTGGGCTTTGGCACGCAGTTCTGCCCGGACTTCGACTTCGGCGCCGCGGCCGGTTCGGTCGTCGATACGCCGGTTGACTTTGCCTCGACGCGAGGGCGGCGGATGGCGGAGGGGCGGTCCGCCGATGGCGATCGTCGCGTGGCGAGCCTCAATCAGCCGGTCACGCCTCGTCAGTTGAAGTTCATTCAGGCGATCGCGCGGGAGAAGGGTCTCTCCGACGACGAGGTCAACGCAGAGGTCGAGCGGATGTATGGCCGCAGCTCGGTGACTGAGCTCGACCGGCGTGATGCCTCGGCGTTCATCGATCGGCTGCAGGCGCGGCGGGCTGCGGTTGAGGCCGATCTCGCCTCATAGGTCAGGGGAGGACGCGATGACGCGGACACGCGAACGACTCGAGCCGATCCGCTCGAATCAAGGGCGCGACCCACTCGAGGCTCGGCAGCAGGCGCTCGAGCGGCGCTTGGAGGATGGCTATCGTCGGATCGAGCAGGCGTTGGCCGCCGGCGAAGATGTCGCGGAGTGGGAGCAGTTCTGGATCCGGCTGCTGCGCGAGTACGAAGCGATTTGCGACGACTTGCGGCAGGCCGCGTAGGACTTGCCCATGATTGGCCGAGGGTTGCGGCCGGGATCGCCAAGTGACGGCGACCCCGGCCGCGAGTGTCTTACTCCCCTTCGTGGATGGTGACGCTGTTGATCGTGACCGGCTCCTTGGGCACTGACTGCTCGCCGCGCTCGTTGAAGTCGGTCGGCGTTTCGGCGATCGCGTTGATCGTCTCCATGCCGCTGGTCACCTTGCCGAAAATCGTGTAGCGCTTGGGGAGCTGGGTTCCTTGCGGCCCGGTGACGATGAAGAACTGTGATCCGTTGGTGTTTGGTCCCGCGTTGGCCATCGCGAGCGTGCCGATCTCGTAATTCCGGGTGATTGGCTCATCTTCGAATTGATAGCCAGGATTGCCGCGACCGGTGCCGGTCGGGTCGCCGCCCTGAATCACGAAGTTCCGGACGATCCGGTGGATTGGCGTGTTGTCGTAGTAGCCGGCGCGGGCCAGGCAGACGAAGTTGTTGACCGTCTTGGGCGCGTCCTGCGGATAGAACTCGACCTCGAACGTGCCCTTATTCGTCTCGATCGTCGCCGTGTATCGCACGCTCGGGTTGATGACCATCTCCGGCGGTTGCTTCCACTGTTGATACGCCACGTTGTTACTCCCTTCTTCCGCTCGCAGGCGGTCAGCCGGGCTCCAGCACCCGGACTCCACGTCGGCATCCGCCGAGATCGTTTGGAGAGGCTCCCGCTCGGCTGCCTCCTCTTCCCCAAAGTTGCCACAGGCGACCAGGAGGAGTGTGACCACGATGAGCCCGAGCGCTTGGCCTACGAATCTCACGTTGGTTTCGTCTCCTTCTGAACGTCTGGCTTCCTTGGGACCATGCCGCGCTGAGTGCGCCTCCTTCCAGCCTACACGATCAGCATCGCGTCGCCGAAGGAGTAGAAGCGATAGCCGTGCGCGATGGCTTCCCGGTACGCTGCAAGGATTCGCTCCCGGCCGGCGAACGCGCTGACCATCATCAGCAAGGTCGAGCGCGGGAGATGGAGGTTCGTCAGCATTGCGTCGACCATCAGCCAGCGGTAACCGGGCGTGATGAAGATGCCGGTCGGGCCTGCGAATCCCCGAGGATGCTCCGGATCCCAATGATGACCGAGGGTCTCCAGCGTCCGCGCCGAGGTCGTGCCTACCGCGACAACGCGATGACCGGCGGCTTTGGTCGCCGCGATTGCCCGTGCCGTCTCATCGCTGACCTCGCACCACTCGGTGTGGATCCGGTGTTCGGCCACTCGCTCGACGGTCACCGGCCGGAAGGTGTCGAGCCCGATGTGGAGCGTGACTTCAGCCCACTGGACACCCGCGGCGAGCAGTTCGGAGCGTAGGCGCGCGGTAATATGAAGACCGGCAGTCGGCGCCGCGGCGGATCCAGGCACGCGGGCGTAGATCGTTTGGTAACGCTCGGCGTCCGCCAGCGATTGGCGGATATATGGCGGCAGCGGGACCTCGCCGTAATCTTCCAAGCGCAGCGATCCATCGTCGTGGAAACGGACGTCGACGATTCCCTCTTCCCGCCGCTCCACGACTTCGAGCGTTGCAGGTGGCGCGCCGGTGCCAGCTCTGGGCGCGACGGTCAGCAGGTCGCCGGGGTGAAGTCGCCGGGCCGGTTTCGCGAGCGCCGACCAAACCCCTTGATCCCTTGGGCGGAGCAACAGCAGCTCGACTCGACCGCCGGTCTTCGCCTTCTTGGCATGCAGGCGCGCCGGTATGACGCGGCTGTTGTTCGCGACCAGCAGATCACCGGCGTTCAGCCATCTCGGGAGATCGCGCACAGTCTGATGCGTGATCTCGCCCGTCGCCCGATCGAGCACCAGCATGCGGGCCTTATCGCGCTCGGGGAGGGGTGTTTGGGCGATAAGCTCGGATGGGAGTTCGTAATCGAAGTCGTCGACGCGGAGGTCAGGATCGATCGTCATACGATCTCGTCGAGGAAGGTCTGCTGGCGGGCTTCCAGCGAGGGTGGTGGTGTCGCGTTGAGATGTTCGTAGGCTCGTCGCGTCGCGATCCGGCCGCGTGGCGTCCGCTGCAAGAAACCGAGCTGGATTAGGTATGGCTCGTAGACGTCCATGATCGTGTCGGTTTCCTCGCTCGTCGCCGCCGCCAGCGTCTCGATCCCGACAGGTCCTCCGTCGAACTTTTCAATAATGGCGCGCAGGATGCGCCGGTCAATGTCATCGAGACCGAGCTCATCCACTTCGAGCAGGGCCAGCGCCTCGGCGGCCACCTCTTCGGTAATCTCGCCGCCGGCATTGACCTCGGCGTAGTCGCGCACGCGCTTCAAGAGACGATTAGCGACTCGCGGCGTACCGCGAGAGCGGAGCGCGATGGCGCGGGCACCTCCCTGGTCGATCGGCACGCCGAGAATCGAGGCGGAGCGGGTGATGATCTCCTCCATTGCCGGCAGCTCGTAGAAATCCAGGCGGAGCACGGCGCCGAAACGGTCGCGCAGTGGTCCGGTGAGCAGCGCCAGGCGAGTCGTCGCGCCGACGAGGGTGAAGCGCGGCAGGTTGATCCGCATCGTCCGCGCCGCGGGCCCCTTGCCGATCACGATGTCGACCGCGTAGTCCTCCATTGCCGGGTAAAGGACCTCCTCGACGACGCGGTTGAGCCGGTGGATCTCGTCGATGAAGAGCACGTCTCCGGGCTTCAGGTTGGTAAGGATGGAGACGAGGTCGCCCGCGCGCTCGATTGCCGGTCCAGAGGTGACGCGGAGGTTGACGCCCATCTCGGCAGCGACGATCTGGGCGAGTGTCGTCTTGCCGAGGCCCGGGGGCCCATAGAAGAGCATGTGGTCGAGCGCTTCGCCCCGTTGCTTCGCCGCCTCGAGAAGAATGGCAAGGTAGGACTTGACGCGCTCTTGCCCGATGTATTCGGAGAGCCGCCGCGGGCGAAGGCTCCGCTCGACGTGGGAGTCCTCGGGACGCGTGCGTGGCGTCACGACGCGCTCGCGGTCGCGTTGTTGGGGAGTAGCGTTGGTGGCTCGCGCGTCGGTCATGCCCGAATTATACCCTGTACTCGAACGTCTGTTCGCTACGACTGCTCGTCAACGAGCATGATCGGGATGCCGTTCTCGATCCGATAGACGCGGCCGCAAGAGGTGCAGACGAGCGTCTGGCCCTCGAGCCGAACTTCGGCTTTGTCGACTGGGCAGACCAGGATCTCGAGCAGTTCCGGGCTGATCACCTGAGACGTGTCTGTCTTCTCGGCGGTCATGGCGTTGCCTCCATCTCAGCCGCTGGCGTTCCGGCGACGGGTGTCGCGTAGCCGAGCTCCTTGAGCGCCTGGGCGGCAAGTTCGGCGACGAGGGTATCGGGACCTGTTTCGATGGTCAGCTGATACTCGAGTGCTGCCTCGTCAGTCCGGGGCGGCGCCCAGTAGCGATAGAGCTCGGCGAGATAGTAGTGCGCTTCCGCATTGTCCGGCTGGGCCTCGAGCACCTTTTCGAATTGGAGCTCGGCGTCGGCGCGCTTGTTGCCCTCGGACAGCGAGATCGCAAAGTCGAGACGGAAATCCATGTTGTCTGGTTCGAGCTGAAGTGCTCGCTCGTACCAGTCGATCGCCTCGGTGAGGTTTCCGATATTGGCAAGATAGTTGGCGAGCGCCGCGGCGGCTGACGCGTCTTGCGGGTTCTCCTCGACGTCTCGCCGGAGCTCGGCTTCGACCGGGTCCGGCTCGGACTCGTTCAAGGTAAACGTGTCGTCGGTCGAGGGCGAGGTGAGCTGATCGACGATGATGGTGCCGACCGCGCCAGCCAGGAGCGAGCAGACAACCAAAATGCCGAGAACGGCGAATATTAATTGGGTCCGGTTTGCTCGGGCGAGCCGACGCCGGAACGACGGCGCGGTCCGTGCCGGCCTCGCGGATGCGGTTCGGCTAAGGTGCCGCTGGCTCATGCTTGTGGCGAGTTCGCCTCCTGGCGCATGCAATTCCGGCGAGGGGCGAGCTTCCTTGGATGGGGCGCACCGCCCGTGCGTTCGCGGAATGCAACCATACCACAGGCCCACCGCGATCGCGCTTCGCATCTGCGAGAAAGGGTGCGGCGACACGGGATTCTGGTAGACATGGCGTTGCAGGCAGATGGGGGTGCGTGGTATACTCCCCAGTGCTTCGGGCCGTTGGTCATCGGCAGGCCGGCCTAGCTCAGTTGGTAGAGCAGCTGTTTCGTAAACAGCAGGTCCGGGGTTCGAGTCCCCGGGTCGGCTCCGCTGAGATGCCAGGGCACGAGGCGACAGGCCGAAGTGGCGGAACCGGCAGACGCGCTACGTTCAGGGCGTAGTGGGTGAAAACCCGTGGGAGTTCAAATCTCCCCTTCGGCACCGGGTGAAAGACCCGACGTTCCCAACCGAGTGATCACGGGAACGGGCCCGTCCACGGACGGGCCTGTACATTGACAACCGAGAGCGCTGGCGGAAGGATGGTCGCTGGCCCCCAGGCGGGGCCAGAGGAAAGTCCGAGCTGCACAGAGCGAGGGTGCCCGGCGAAAGCCGGGGCAGCGCCCGTTCCCAGGTGCTGACAGTCCAGATTGGCACGCGGGAAACCGCGTGAGAGCAACAGAGACCATTCCGGGCGTGCGGCTCTGCCGTGCGCCACGGGTGAAAAGGGCAATCCTCCCCGCAGCAATCTCCGACCCGGCCGTTATCAGGTTGCTCGCCGAGGCCGAAGGTGAGAGCAGTCGTCGTCGTGAGGCGGCGACCGGTCGTTTTCGACCGAGAGAGATGACCATCACGAACAGAACTCGGCTTACTCTCCGTCAGTGCTCTCCCTCTTACATGGTGCCTTTAGCTCAATCGGCAGAGCGCTGGTCTGTGGAACCAGAGGTCACGGGTTCGAACCCCGTAAGGCACCCCCACGAGACCGATCTACTCGATAGATCGGTCTCATTGTTTCTCCGGGCCCCAGGATCATACGAGGCGCGGGAGCGCGCTCGATCACTCTTCCCACAAGGCGCGGCTTTGCTATAATGAGTGGTGACACGGTCTGCCGAATGGCGGCCTTGCCCTCGTAGCTCAATGGATAGAGCGTCTGGCTTCGAACCAGAAGGTTGGGGGTTCGATCCCCTCCGAGGGTACCACTGGCACATCAGCAACTCCTCTTAGCGCCACCACGTGGTGGGTTGGCGCGGGACTGCGTCATGCGCGCGCATATCCTCTCGATCGGCAGCGAGCTCATCCTCGGGCATCTCGTTGACACGAATGCGACGTTCCTCGCTCAAGAGCTCGCCGCGCTCGGGATCGAGCTGCTTGGCGTTACGCAAGTTGGCGACGACCGTCGCCGGATCGCCAACGCGATTCGCGCCGGGCTCGCGGAAGCCGAACTCGTCGTCTGCACCGGCGGCGTGGGCCCGACGGACGACGACTTGACGCGCGAGGCAATTGCCGACGTGGCCGGCGAAACGCCGACGATCGATCCGGACCTCCTGGCGACGATCGAGGCATTCTTCGCCGCCCGCGGCATGACGATGCCGGAGCGCAATCGGAAGCAGGCGTGGCTCATCCCATCGGCTGAGGCGCTGCCGAATCCCATCGGGACCGCGCCAGGCTGGTTCACCCGGCTCGGGAACAAGATCGTCGTGGCGATGCCGGGCGTGCCGCGCGAGATGACGCGGATGTGGCGCGAGCAGGTCGTTCCTCGCCTCCAGCCGTATCTCCCGCAACGCGCGGTTTCTTCGATCACCTTCCGGACGGTCGGCATCGGCGAATCGGCGGCTGAGCAGCTGCTGAGCGACCTGGTGGGCGCCCAGAATCCAGTGGTGGCGACCTACGCGAAGGACGATGGCGTCCAGGTCCGCGTCACCGCCGTGGCTCCGTCCGCTGGAGAGGCGGAAGCGCTGCGCGACGCGGCGGCGGCCGAGGTTCGCCGGCGGCTGGAGCGCTACATCTACGGCGTGAACGACACGCCACTCTCGGCCGCGCTGCTCAATATCCTGCGGGAACGCGGGCTAACGCTCGCCATCGACGATCGCGGCGCTGGAGGTCGCTTTGCGTCGCTCCTGCTAGCCGATCCGGTTGCCGAACAGGTCGTGCGTCACGCGCTGATCGCCGGACCAACGCATGAGCCCGCGCTGGAGATCGCCCGGAGAGCGCGGGAGCAGTTCGCCGCTGACGTCGGCGTTGGCATCACAATGACCGCGCAGTACGTCAATCCCGTCTGGGAAGGGATTGTGCGCGTCTCCGTGGTCGGACCTCGCGAGGTAGAGGAGCACTTCCCGATGCGCTCGGCGTTCGACGAGATTCAGCGCCGGAGCGCATTGATGGCGGCGGACGTGCTGCGGCGGTCTATGCTCGGTATCGACTAGCCGATCAGCGCAAGCCCTGGCCGCCCGGCTCTCGAGCGCATTCCTATTTCCGTGAGTGCGATCGCTTGAAGTCAGCTAGCAGCTCCGCCTGCCGAGCGTGCATCGCTTCGCGCTCAGGGTCAGTCGCATCGTCCCAGCCGCATAGATGCAGTAGGCCGTGCGCGGCGAGGAAGCGAATCTCGCTGTCCGTGTCGTGACCGGCTTCCGTGGCTTGCTCGGCGGCGCGATCAACAGAGATGACGATGTCGCCGCCGCGCGGATCCGACCGTTCGTCACCGGCCGGGAACGTCATGACGTCGGTCTCTTCATCAATACCCATGAAGTCCCGGTGAAGCTCACGGAGGTGGGCATCTGTCGTCAATACGAACGCGATCGCCCAATCGCCGCGCTGGTCCTCGGCTGTCAGAATGTGCGTCGCTAGCGCCGGGAGTTCGGAGTTGAGCGCCTGCGAGTCGTAGTCGGCCAGGTCGACGACCTCCGCTTCGACGGTGAGATTGGACACATTGGCCGGCTCGGACGAGGGCGAAGCCGGAGTTTCCGTCGACATCTGGCCGGTCCTTATCCTGCTTGCGCCAGCGCCTCGCGGACGGCTGTGCTGACCCGCTTGCCGTCGGCCCGGCCAGCGACTCGCTCCATCGCGACGGGCATCACCTTGCCCATGTCCTTCGGGCTCGATGCGCCCGTCTCGGCGATGACCTGCCGGACCAAAGCAGCGAGCTCTTCGTCGCTGAGTGGTTGCGGCAGGTACCGCTGCAGCACGCTCAGCTGCGCGCTTTCCCGCTCGACGAGGTCCTGGCGGTTGCCGGCTCGGAACTGCTCAATCGAGTCGGATCGGCGCTTGGCCTCCCGCTGCAAGAGCGCGATCTCTTCCGACGGGTTGAGCGGTCCGCCTTTCTCGATCTCCGCGTTCTTCAGCGCGGCGAGCGTGTATCGGATCGTGTCCCGCGCGGTGCTGTCACCGGCGCGCATCGCTTCCTTCAGATCGGCTTCCAGCCGCTGTCTCAGCGTCCCTTCCATGCCGTTCGAACCTTTGTCTCGTGCGCCGACTCGCGGTCTTGCAGTTAGGCAAGACCTGGCCGCAGAGGTCGTCCACCGAGTACGTGGAAATGGAGATGATGAACCGTTTGGCCGGCGTCCGGCCCGGTATTCGTCAAGACACGGAAGCCGGAATCGGTGATGCCCTCCTGTTCCGCTACCTTGACCGCCAGGCGAAGCAGCTCCCCGGTAAGGGCGTCATCGTCCGAGCCAAGCTCACGCAGCGAGCTGATATGACGCCGCGGGACAACGAGCACGTGAGTGGGCGCCTGGGGTTGAATGTCTCGGAAGGCGACGGCATTTGGCGATTCCGCGACAAGCTCCGTGCCGAGCTCGCCGCGGACGATCTTGCAGAACACGCACTCCGCGCTCGCATCCTGATTCGGCATATCGGCCCTCTCCGTATTACTTCCCGTGGTACGATCGCCGCCGGGTGCGCGTGACCCGGCAGGAACCATTGCCAGTATGCCAGAGTTACCAGAAGTCGAGACAGTCAGGACGACGCTCGAGCCGGCGGTGCGCGGCAGGACGATTCAAGGTCTGCGCGTCGGCGCCTTCGAAGGCGTGCTCGACGGCGAGCGAGTCGAAGATGTGGCGCGCCGCGTTATTGGAAGGCGCATTGTGCAGCTACGGCGCCGCGGCAAGTACCTCATCCTCGTCCTCGACGATGACAGCGCGCTCGTGGTCCACCTGCGAATGACGGGGCGACTGGTGCGGCGAGACCGTTCGGCGCCGCCCGAGCGATTCGAACACATGGCGATCGAGCTCGACGACGGCACAGACCTGCGTTTTGCAGACCAGCGGAAATTCGGGCGCGTGAAGCATGTCGGACCGGACGAGCTGCGCCAGCTCGATGCGTCGCTCGGGGTAGAGCCGCTCGATCCGTCCTTCACCACGGACACGCTGGCCGCGTTGCTTCAACGTCGGACCGGCAGGCTCAAGAGCGTACTACTCGATCAGGCGCTGATGGCAGGACTCGGAAACATCTACGCCGACGAGGCCCTGTTCCGCGCTCGCCTGCACCCGCTTCGGACCGCCAATCGCCTCACAGCGGACGAGGTGAGCCGCTTGCACGCCGCGATCCAAGACGTACTGCGAGAGGGACTCGTCAACCGAGGCACCACCTTTTCGAGCTACCGAGACGGGAGAGGCGAGCCCGGGGAAAACCAGCGGAATCTCCGCGTCTATGGGAAGGGCGGCACGGGCGAGCCGTGCCCCACATGCAGCACCCCGCTGGTCCGCATCGTTGTCGGCGGTCGCGGCAGCCACATCTGCCCGACGTGCCAGCCCCTCGAGTCCCTGGACACCCAGCGGTAGATCCCCTATTTCGACCACAGCCGGCGCGTAGCGAACGACTTGCGCGACCGGCCGGCAATTGACCCTTCCTCGCACTTGACGCCGACTCCGCCATCGAGTACAGTGCGCGAATAGTTCGCTATCGTACTTTCCGATATCGAACTATTCGATAATGAAGGGAGGAGTAAGCGCGTGCATCGTATAACCGGCCTATCGCTGAGGCAGCGCTCGGTCGTCTTGCTGGCGACGATACTTATCGCTTCGCTGGGCTTGTTCGGCCTGACCCGCCTTAAGACGGAACTCATTCCGGACCTGGAACTCCCGTATCTGACTGTCATCACGACCTACCCTGGAGCCTCTCCTGAGGTCGTCGACGCGGACGTCTCTCTGCCGATCGAGACGGCGATCCGGAGCTTGCCCGGCATCGTGGCGACGCAGAGTACGTCCTCGGAGAATTTCTCTGTTGTCGCCGCGGAGTTCGAATACGGCACCGACATGAAGGATCGGGAGCAGGAGGCGCTCTCCGCGGTCAGCAGCTTGTCGTTACCGGACGGAGTGGGGCAGCCGACGGTCGAACGGATCGATTTCAACCAGTTCCCCGTCGTCTCGCTCGCGTTGACGGGCGCGGACGGCGATCTCGCGACGCTGCGTTCGATCGCGGTCAATCGGTATGTGCCCGCCCTGTCGAGCCTCGACGGCGTGGGCCGCGTGGAAGTTACCGGCGGCGCCGACGACATTCTCCTCGTCGCGCTGGATACCTCGCGGATGGCGGAGACCGGGCTGACCGTTGAAGGAATCGCCGGGATCATCCAAGCGAACAACTTGAGCATCCCGGCCGGCTCCGTTCAGGCTGATGGCGTCACCTTCCCGGTGCGGGTTGGCAGCTCATTCCAGTCGGTCGAGGATCTCGCGGGGCTGGTGGTCGGATTCCAGCAGTCCGAGGACGGCAGCGCGCCGACCCCGGTCACACTCGGCGAAGTCGCGCAGATCCAGATCACGCCCGGCGGTTCTCCCGGTGTCGCTCGCACGAATGGCCAGCTCAGCGTCGCGATTGACGTCTATCTCAGCCAAGGAGCGAACACCGTCGAAGTGGCCAGCGCCGTTCGTGACGCGCTCGATGAAATCAACGCCGAGGCGCAGGCGGCTGGCGAGAACGTCGATACCGCGATCATCTTCGATCAATCCGAGTTTATTCAGGAATCGATTGACGGCCTGGTGCGCGAGGCGTCGCTCGGAGCGCTGTTCGCCGTCGTGGTGATCTTCGCCTTCCTTCTGAGCGTCCGCTCGACGCTCGTCACCGCGATCTCGATTCCGCTCTCCTTCCTCCTCACCTTCATCGTGCTCTGGTCGCAGGGCGTCACGCTGAACATCATGACCCTTGGCGCGCTGGCTGTGGCGGTCGGGCGCGTGGTAGACGACTCGATCGTCGTGCTGGAAAGCATCTATCGCCATGCGCAGCGCGGTGAGGACGCCCGCACGGCCGCGTTCACCGGCACGAAAGAGGTCGGGATGGCGATCACGGCCTCGACGATCACGACCGTCGCCGTGTTCCTGCCGCTCGGCTTCGTTGGCGGGTTGGTTGGCGAAGTGTTTCGGCCGTTCGCGCTGACGGTCAGCTTCTCCCTGCTCGCGTCGCTGCTCGTCGCGTTGACGGTCGTGCCGGTCGTTGCCTCCTTCCTTATTCGGCGCGATAAGCTGCGACCAATTGGTACGCGCCCCTCCATCCTCCAGCGAGCTTATGAGCCGATTCTGCGATGGACTCTGCGGCGACCGTGGCGGACGCTTGGTATCGCCGCCGCGATCTTCATTGCGTCCTTCGGTCTGACGCCGTTCATTGGCACGTCGTTTCTGCCGACGAGTGGTGAGAAGATCGCTTCGATCGTCGTTGAGATGCCGCCCGGCACTTCTCAAGACAGCACGCTAGCCCGTGCGACCGAGCTGGAGCAGGTCATCCGCGATACGGCTCCTGTCGAGCTCATCCAGACGCAAATAGGTGGAGAGGGATTGCAGGCGGCGTTCCTCGGCTCGACCAATAACCGCGCCACGATCTACGCGGAGTTCGAAAAAGACGTCGATTTGAAAGAGACGCTTGCCGAGCTGCGCACAAAGCTGAGCGAAGCCGCGCCGGAGGCGCAGATTACAGTCTCAGAGATGTCCTCCGGTTTCAGTTCGGGTAACGAGATCGCCGTGATCGTCCGAGGTGAGGACTACGCGGCGGTGAGCCAAGCGGCTCAGGAGCTCACCGAGCGGATCGCTCAAGTCGAGAACCTTATCAATGTCGAGAATGATGTCGTCGAGGCGAAGCCGGAAATCGTTGTCAACGTCGATCCGACCGCGGCGCTGAGCGTTGGCTCGACGACGGCGCAGATTGCCGGACAGGTTCGCCAGGCGCTGGCAGGGACCCAGGCTGGCCAGGTGACGCTCGACGGCGTGACCTATCCCGTTACGCTCGTCTTGGCCGACGCCGGCTCGGATGTCGAGAGCCTGCGCCAGCTGCCAGTAGGCACGACGGCGACGCGACCACTCGGCGAAGTGGCGACGGTCACGGAGGGGACTGGAGCGGTTCAAGTTATCCGCGTCGACGGTGACCGCGCGGCGACGATCACTGGGACGATCGTGACTGACGAGACCGGTGGGGTGACCCGCGAGGTCCAGAAGATCATTGACGAGTATGAGGCTCCGGAGGGCGTCGAGGTCTCGCTCGGCGGCGTCGCCGAGGATCAGAGCGAGGCGTTTGCCAGCATGGGCGTGGCGATGCTCGTGGCGGTCGCCTTGGTCTACCTCGTCATGGTCGCCAGCTTTGGATCGCTAACGACGCCGTTTGTGATCCTCTTCAGCCTGCCGCTGGCCCTAATCGGTGTCATCCTGGCGCTCTTCCTGACCGGGAAGTCGCTCGGCTTGCCGGCTCTGATTGGGCTGCTTATGCTAATTGGCATCGTCGTCACGAACGCGATCGTGTTGCTCGAGTACGTGCTGGACCTTCGCCGTCACGGGCTCTCGCTCGAGGAGGCGCTGGTCGAAGGTGGCAAGGTGCGCGTCCGCCCGATCTTGATGACGGCGCTCGCGACGATTCTCGCGCTGATCCCGCTCGCGCTGTCGCAGACGAGCGGCGCGATCATCGCCTCGGATCTCGCGGTCGTGGTGATCGGCGGACTGCTGACCTCGACGCTGCTGACCTTGATCGTCGTGCCGGTGATCTTCTCTCGAATCGCGGGGTGGCAAGAGCGACGCGCTGCGCGCGCGGCCGAACGCCACTCCGCGGAGGCGACGGGTTCCGAGTCGCCGGCGATTGCGGATTAGTCCAGTGAGCAAGAATGAGGACCATCGCGAAATTTCGGGCGCTCATCGCGACGGAGAGGGCGAAGTCGTGGAGAGTGGCGCCGAGTGCGAAGTGTCGGAGCGCGAGAAGCTGGTTAGTGAGCTCCTGCATCTAACAGAAGAGCTCCTCATTAGCGCGCGTGCCGATTTCGCTCGCCGGCTGGAGCACCGCGGGTTGACGCTGCCGCAGTACTTTGCCCTCATGGAGATCGCGAGACTGGGTCCAAGCGTGACGATGAGCCGGGTCGCGGAAGCAACCCAGCTCCCTGCCAGCTCACTGACAGGCATCACGGACAAGTTGGTCGAGCGTGGGTATGTGAAGCGAGCGCCGCATCCGACCGATCGGCGGGCGGTTGTGGCCTCGCTCACCCCGGCGGGCCAGCAACTCCTCGAGGACGTCCAAGAGGCCGGGCGTCGCGAGACGTTGGATGCGCTCGTCGGAATCCCTGACGAGGATCTCCGGCACTTCGTGCGCACGTTCCGCCTCATCTACGAGCACCAGCAGCAACGGGCCAAGCACCACAGCGATTCCAAGCCCGCTTCGGGCGCGCCGTCGTCTTCCTCACCGCCAGATCGTTCCACCTGATCCGCGACAGTTTCCGAGATTGAGCGCCTAACGAAAGCGACGCCCCCGAGGTCCGAACCCCGGGGGCGGTTGCTACCAGAGATCTACGTTGAGCTCAAGGCGCGCACCGTCGAATCGTGTTGCCGTTTGCGTCCTTGCCAGCTCTCCGACAGCTCAAGTCGCCGCAACACTGAGTGGATTCCGAGCAGATCTCGCCCTCGGGACGGCAGCTGCACTGCCCATTGGCGCAGTATCCCGTGCAGCACTGCGAGCCGCTGGCGCACGACGCACCCGAATCGAGGCAGCGGTCGGCGCACTTGCGGAGAACCCCGCCGCTCCCGTCTGAGCCGGCACGCTGGCAGAAGCCCGAGCAACATTGGCTGCTTCTCTCGCAGATCTGACCGTTCTGGATGCAGGTGGAGGTGCCCGCGTCGCTGACGGCCGCTACCCGGCTCGCGCTGACTTTCATGGTTGCAGCAACGATTGGCGCGGCATAGGCGAGCTTGACGCCTTTCGCCACGATGTAGCGGCGCGTCTGCCGCCTGGACAAGACAGTGCGGTCGTATTGCTCCATTGGCGCGTTCCCCCACGAAAAATGGCGAGTTGCGCCCACGAGGGGCGTACTGGAGATCTCCGTCGCACTCTATGACTCGAGGAGTATGGTGTCAACCGTACGTACACCGCACTGAAGATGATTCGCTCATTTTGGGGAGGCCGCGAACGACGACTCGAGAAGAGCGGCCGTGATGAACCGGGAGCGGTAGGCTGAGGTGCTGCCCGATGGACTTCGGCCCCCGGCTTGATTGCAGCCGAACAATGCTGACCGGGCATGAATCGATCTCGCGGCGAAGTGAATCAGCTGTTCAGTACTTCTGGGTGCCTGAAGGAGCAGATATCTGGGCGTTCGGTTGGCACAATGGGTGACGATTGATTGAGAGATGGCGGAAAGCGGACGGTGAGGTGCGAGATGCGACTGGCCAGTGTCATCTTGGGGATCATGCTCGCTATCACGGCGTCATTTCAAACCGTGGCGCTGGTCGGAGTGTCCGCCTTCTCGGATCGATTCGACACAGAAGCTTTGGCCGGAACTCTCTTCCTCTTGGCAGTACTGGTGGGAGCTGCCTTTGCATATGGCGTGCCAATCGTCGGAGCGAAGGCATTCGCTGTCGCCGCGGTGATTGGGATTGCGGGTGCTTCGACGACCGAGTTCGATGATCTTTACATCTGGGGTGCCGCGGCGCTTCTGGTATGCGCTGTAACGGTTGGTGGCGCCTACGAAAAGGGGAAAGTGCAAGACCGATCACGAATGCGGGACGACCTCTTGATCGCATTGGTGAACGAAGTGCGATCGCTGAGGCTAGTGCTCTCGGAAGAGCGGACTCAGGAGAACACCTCACTTTCCCGCGAGCATGGGAGCGTCGCGACCACTCAGCAGAACGAGGCGGGCGGAAATGCCACGCATCCAGCCGCTGCCTCCGGCACTACCGGCGATACGAGGGCTTCGCAACGTGGTTGGGCGCGACCTGAATCAGACGGTTCAGGCACCGCTGTGAACGAGAAACCACGGCCGGTTATCACTGTTCTCCCGGAGAACGCTTCGGCGGGTGCCGAGGTCACCGCAATCGCGCAAGGCTATCGCCCAGATACGCGGCTCTATCTCGCCTGGGTCGATCAGCTCAATGGCGCCCGCGTCGTTGGGCAGCGGGCGACGGATGTCTCTGGCGCCGCGCGGTTCACGTTCCAGATCCCGGCGGTGCCGCCCGGAACATATCGAGTCGTGTCAGGAGCGCCAGGAGAGCCACAGGCGTCCGCGTTGGTGACCGTGCAGGCGTCGCCCGCGACCGGAGTCGGTGCGTCGGCCGCGCCGGCAACCGGCTAGCCTTGTGTATAGCAGGAAATATTCGGATTCAATGCCACACTGCTATGGGGATTGACGCGCACTACGCGCTGCACGACATAAACTTCGCAGCCTGCCCTTTCGACTGCATCGTTGCGATGAAGAACGGGAAGATCATGATCCAGGACTCGCCCGGCGCGTGATGACGCCGGCAATGCTGTGCGAGTTCTACGACATCGACGTTCGAGTGGAGGATAATGACGGGCGCCCGTACGGTCTCGATTATCTCTAACGTGTCCCGATCCTAAGCGGTATCGGGAGATCCAGCCGATTGGTGCCCGCTTTCGTGCGCCTAGACCCGTGAAAGGCGAGTGAGCTATCGAGTTCCTGGCCGGTAGGGAACTGTACCCGCGTCACGGTATCGGGCATGCCGCCGCCCGTAGTTGCTGGCAGCGCTGATGCCCAGAGAACAAAAAAAGGCTAGCAAGTCGCCGCTAGCCTGAGGTGTCATTTGCGCTTGCGTTACTCGGAGCGGGTGATGGGACTCGAACCCACGACATTCTGCTTGGGAAGCAGACACTCTACCAACTGAGTTACACCCGCATTCCGTTTGTCGCCGTCGATTATAGCATCGGGGTAGGTGTCCGTCCAGAGGGAACGACCCTGATTGGGGCGCTCAACTCGTGATGCGACCAGGCCCAAGGGCACGAGTTGACGACCGTGGGAGCGGGCCGGTAGGCTGACCACGGACAAGCGAAGAATGCCGCAACGGGAGCTCGGGGAGCCGGGCTGAGAGGGTGGGATCGCCACCGACCGTGGAACCTGATCGGGGTAATGCCCGCGCAGGGATCGCTGCATGAGCTGCTGCTCCTCCCGTTGCTCCCGCCAAGACTCGGAGGAGCCGCCAAGATGTCCAATCCTCAATCTTCTCCACTCACTCGTCGACGATTCTTGCAGCGCGTCGGAGTAATCGGCGCCGCCGCCATGACCTCCGGCATTGGGCCGCGGGTGAGGAGCGCCGGCGCGGCTGAGTCGATCAACCTCGCGCTCGATTGGTATCCGAACGCGAATCACGCCGGCCTGTTCATCGCCCGCGAGCGCGGCTTCTTCGAGCGAGAAGGGCTCGAGATCAATATCTACACTCCTTCTGACCCGACGACGGTCCTCCAGACGGTCGGCGCGGGACAGGACGACTTCGGCATCTCATACCAAACCGATGTCCTCCTGGCGCGAGCGCAAGGAGTGCCGGTCGTCTCCATTGCCGCGCTGGTGCAGCATCCACTGCTTGGCGTGATGACGCTGAAAGAGCGGAACATTACGCGGCCGCGCGATCTCGCTGGCAAGACCGTAGGCTACCCTGGCATCCCCAGCCAAGAAGCGTTTCTCGCGACGATGCTCGAGCAGGACGGCTCCGGCCTCGACAATGTCCGGCTCATCAATGTCGATTTCAACCTCGTCCCGTCAGTCATTTCGGGGCGTGTCGACGCCGTGATGGGCGCTTACCGGACGCACGAGACGATCCTCGCGGAGCGCGAAGGGTACGAAGTGTCCTTCATGCCGGTCGAAGAGTGGGGAGTGCCCGACTACTACGAGTTGGTGCTCGTCACGAACGAGCAGTTTCTGCGGGATAGGATCGAGGTGGCCCGCTCCCTGCTGCGCGCGATCAGCGACGGATACGCCGCGGCGATTGCCGATCCGGCAGCGGCGATCGAAACTTTGGCGGATGCCTATGAAGGTATTGACCGCGAAGTGGAGACCGAAGGGATCGACATCCTGATCCCGCTGTGGCAAGACGGTGAGGTTGCGTTCGGCGTTCAGGCGCCCGAGCGTTGGGACGCGTTCGGCGCCTGGATGAAGGAGCGCGGACTCATCCCCGGCGACCTGGATGTCAGCAAGGCTTACGCGGCCGACGTCCTAACTCCGCTGCCGGAGAGTACGCCGATTGCTTAGCCGAGGTGGCGAATTGCGCTCACTCCCCTTGAAGGGACTCGAGTTTCTGGTATTGTGTTTGCGCCGGATATCTCAATGCGACGTGTGGGAGTCGCCTGCGGATTACCGGCAGAACCGTTCGGGAACTCGGAAGAGGGAGGAGCCATGGGCGGCATGCTGCGTGAGTTCCGACAGTTCTTGCTGCGTGGTAACGTCATCGATCTCGCGGTCGCGGTCGTCATCGGCGCCGCGTTTGGCGCGGTCGTCACGTCGCTCGTGGAGGACATCATCACGCCGCTGATCTCGGCAATCATCAGCGCGCCGAACTTCTCCAATCTCGATTTCACCATCAACGAAGCGGTCTTTACCTACGGCAACTTCCTCAATGCGATCATCAACTTCGTGCTGGTCGCGGCGGCAATCTTCTTCTTCGTCGTCAAGCCGGTGAACGCGGTCATGTCCCGAATGCGACGAGGTGAGGCACCTCCCGATCCAACCACGCGCGAGTGTCCCGAATGCCTCAGCATGGTTCCGATCGCAGCCCGTCGCTGCATGTACTGCGCGCAACCCTTGCCGCCGCTCGAGTCAACCCCCGGACAGGCAACAGCTGCAACCTCATAGCCTCTCACAGTGACATGAAGCGGGAGTTCGGGCGCTGAGGCCGAAAGGAGCGCAGCGCCCGTTCTCCTGAGCGGAATGTCTCTAGTCGCGCTTCCTTGAGAGCTCAGCCGCCTGGCTGACCGTGACGTTCAATTCGTCGAGGATGGCGATCACGTCGGCGTCCGAGAGATGCCGACCGTTCAGCCACTCCTGATCGAAGCGCGGTTCACCTAGACCGGCTGACGTTGCCTGCACCCACTCGTTGAAGAACGGGCGGAGTCGCGGAGGGAATGGCACATCGAGCTCGGAGTACATCCGCTCAGCCGCGCCAAAGAATTGGGCTGCTCGCGTCCAATCGCGCAGGCCTACACTCACGCCGGCGAACCCGATGAGAGCGTCGGCGGCGAGCCATCGGTCGCCGTGTTCGAGGCTGGCATCGAAAACTTCGCGGTGGCAGGCGACGGCCATGGGGAAGGTCCGGCAGGCGGCCGAGTAATCGCCGGCGATTAGCTTCGCTACGAGCTTGTAATGCTGGTCGCCAATGGACTCCGCGCGCTGCTTCAGCTCTTCAAGGTGCGCTGACGCGGCAGGGAAATCGCCCAACGCAAGCGAGCACCATGCCAGATTGCACAGGGAGGTCATCTCCCAGCTTGGAGACCCCATTTCTCGAAACGTCTCGAGCGCCTCTCGATGTAGCCGGTAACCATGAGAATGGCGCCCGCGTCGCTGTGCGATCGAGCCCAGCAGCTCGGTGGCGCAGGAGGCATTTAGGCGGTCGCCAAGCCGGCTGGCGAGCTCGAGCGCCTCGTTCGCGGTCGCTTCAGCCTCGTCAATGTTTCCTTGAAGCATCGTCACCAGCGCGGCCCCAACGAGCGCCTTGGCGCGGGCCGGACTACCCGTGGGGCTGATGCCGAGCGCCTGCCGCAGGCGATCCGCCGCTTCCGCGATCCGCCCGCGAAAATACCAGTAATCGGAAAGTGCGCCGGCGAGGCGGAGCGCGAGCTCCGATTCGCGCCTCGTTTCCGCCCAGGCGAGGACGGAGCGGACGTTGGTTTGCTCCATATCGAAGCGCTCGAGCCAAGAATCGTCCTCGCTCGAGAAGAGGGCTCGCTCGGCCTCTTCCGCCAACTCAGTCAGCCACCTCGCCAGGCGATAGCGGAGATGCTCGGCTTCGCCGCTTTCCTCGAGCTTTTCCAGCGCATAGGCGCGAATCGTCTGGAGCATGGTGAACCGAATCTCGTCGTTGGGCATGTATTCCCGGCGGACGAGACTGGCATCAACGAGAGCTTCCAGCGCATCCCACAGCTCGGACAGCGACAACGGGGCCAGCCCTGATGACGGCGCATTTGGCTCCGTCGCGCAAATGGCCTCGATTGCGCCGAGCGACGCGCCGCCGGCAAAGACGCCGAGTCTGGCGAACAGTGTCTGCGCCTTCTTCGGCAACAAGTCGACGCTCCAGGCGACCGCGACGCGCAACGAGCGTTGACGATCTGGGAGATCGGTGTCACCGTCGCCGAGAAAGTCGAGTAAGGGCGTCAACCGGTCGACCATCTGGCGCGGCGAGAAGATCTTCGCTCGGGAAGCCGCGAGCTCGATCGCCAAGGGCAAGCCATCGAGCCGATGACAAATGGTGGCGATGTCCTGGGCGTTGCTCGCGGTGAGGCGGAAGCGGGGTTGGTGGGCGTTGACGCGCTGCACGAAGAGCTTGATTGCCGAAACTCTGGCAAGCTCCTCAACCGGCGGCAGCTGGTCGAGGTTCGGCAGCTCCAACGGGTTGACCGTGAACTCTTGCTCCTGCCGGATGCGTAAGGCGCGACGGCTTGTCGCAACGATCTTGAGCGCCGTTGTCTGCTGGAGCAGGCGGGCGATCGGCGGACCGGCATCGAGCTGCTCGAGATTGTCCAAGACCAGCAGGACGCATTTGTCGCGCAGGTGCGAGGCGATGACTTCGATGAGACGCTGGCGCCCGTGGAGCTGTACACCAAGCCGCTGAGCGATGACCACCGGGAGATCGGCGGTGCGCTCCACGGCGGAAAGATCGACGAAGTAGACACCGTCTTGGAAGCTGCCCTGGACCGCGTGGGCGATGGCGAGCGCCAGACGCGTCTTACCGACACCGACTGGACCGATCAAGCTCAACAAGCGGATATCGGGCCGGCTCAAGAGCTCTATGGCAGCGGCGAGGTCGTGCTCGCGCCCGACCAGCGGCGACGGAGGCGACGGAATTCCGGCGCGAGGATTCAACCTCGACTTGCGCCGGCCTGGGCGCCGGGGCACAAGCCTCATGAACTGCCGTCGCTCATTGCCCTCCAAACCCAACGCCTCGGCGAGGTCCTTGAGCGTTTCTCGCTGCGGATACCGGGTCACGCGGCGCTCAATATCGGAGATCGTCCTAAGCGCGACCCCGGAGCGTTGCGCCAGCTCCTCTTGCGTAAGACCGGCCGCCTCCCGGCGCCGGCGCAGATATGCGCCGAAATCGTCGGTACTCACGAAGACCAACGCTCCCGGTTCATAACCAACCGTGGCGAGGGAATCGTCTGGGCTGAAGGAGCCCCTTTGTATCTGGGGAGTTCTGAGGCGAGGGAGTTAGATCGACGGGCATTCCCGTATCGCGCCCCTCCTGATATCGTCAAGTAGACCTGGACAATAATACGAAACTTCGACGCGATTTTACAGTAGGTGAAACGCGTGGGGACTCTCCCGCGGCTGCCGGGCGCGGGAGAGCATGGAGTGCGAACGGAGAATTTCGCTGGTCAGTCCCCGACTTCGAAGCGGCGTCGTGGCCAGCCCGTTGCACCGTCGGGTAGCGGTGGACGCTCCTCCTGCATCATGACCGCCCCGGTGCCGTCGGTGACGCGGATCCGCATCGTGTACTTGCCTTCGACCGCCTCGAAGGGGAACGCCCACCGCACCCAGGTGAACGGCGGATTGAGTGAGGGCTCGAGGGTCGCATCGGCCCAGGTCTTACCGTCGTCCAAACTGACCTCGACGCGCGCTACGTCGCGGTCGCCGGCCGATGCCACGCCGGCCGCGACTTGTGGACCTGGCGCCAGCTTCTCTCCGTCGCGCGGGGTATCGATCCGTCCCCAGATCTGCATGATCGCGAGGTCGCTCCACTGCCGCGTTTGCCAATATCCCTTGAAGTCCTCGTCGACGACCTCGATTCGGTCGATCCACTTGACGTTCTTCATCCCGTAGATGTTCGGGATAATGAGGCGAGCCGGATAGCCGTGCTCGTCGGTGAGAGGCTCCCCATTCATCGCGACGACGATTAGATTGTCCGGGTCGAGGCCAATTTCGACCGAGACGGAGTCCTCGTAGTCGTCCGCGGCATGGAACTTGAGGTCGACCGCACCTTCCTTGATCCCAGCCTCCTGAAGCAGCTCCGCGAGTGGCAGGCCCGTCCATTCGGCCGTTCCGATCAGGTCGCCATTGAGCTCGTTGGAGACACAACACAGCGTCGTGATCTTCTTCGTCGTGGCGCGGGCAAGGAGATCGTCGTAGGTCAGCTCAAGCTCGCGCTCGACGAGGCCCGTCACCTTCAGGCGCCAGCCGGACACATCCACCTGGGGATCGATGAGGTTCTTTGACACCCGATAGAAATCAGGCGTCGGGGTCAGGACGGTCGTCAGTTTTTCCTGACCCTCGAGGTCGAGGAAGAGCGCGAAGGGATCGTCTGCTTCCTGCACGAGGTCGGTCGCAAGTGCCGCGGATTCTTGCGCCTCGGAAGCGGGGGTCGGCGTCTGCGTCGGCAACGGATGGCCTTGCCGCGCTCGCTGCGTCGCGACGATGTCCTGGGCGCGCTGCTCGGTTGCGCTCGCGTCCATTCGCGGCCGGCGCGGACTCAAAATGCGCCAGGTAGAGATGCCAACGGCCGCGAGTGATGTCACCGTTGCGATGTTGCCGAGGGCGCTGCCGAGCACCGCGCGCCGACTGACCGTACCTTCCGCAGCCCGGGAGTCGTCGCCAATTGGATGAGTCAAGGCTGCCCAGGCCGCCGCCCACAGGGCGAATGTCACGCCAAGTTGCGTGAGGATGTCGCCCGTATAGGAGGAGTCGCGAGCGAAGACACCGAGATTCGCGATCGGCAAGATCACGACGAGCGTGATCAGGAGCAGGGCGCCGGAGACCAGTAAAGCCGCCAGCGTCCGGCTCGCGGCGCCGCGACCCCAGCGGTTGCTCAGCCCGCCGGCGATCCGCCCGGACTGATAGCCGACGGCGACGATCCCCAAGAGGACAGCGACGAAGAGGCTCTTCTTCGCCAAGCTCCCGTAGTTCTCGGTTGCCGCTCCGAAGATGGAGAGCGGGGTTAGGCGAGCGATCGCCGCGACGATGAATTCGGGGAACGCTTGAACCGCGCCGTCCCGAGACCCGCCGAGCCGCCAGATCAGCTGGACGGCGAGCATGATGAATGTCGCCACCACACCGGCCTGACCGGCATGGAGCGCACTCGACGCGCGGCGGGATTCCATCGGCTGAGACTGGAACATAACGATACCCTCGCTGCGTCTCGGGACGTCCGCCCAGGATGCCCCGCGTATTCGGCGTGGAGCGTGGAGCGGCGAAAGGCAGTGCCGGCAGTCACTCGATCTTCAGCGTGAAATTGGCAACTGCGTTCCGCGCGGCGTCACACATATCTTACGACGCCGGACCCGCGGCGGTTGTCGACGGAGCGGAGCGGGTTGACGCGCTCGCTACATCATGCAAAAATCGTAATATCGTGATAAAATGATTATTGGCTTGATTGACGAGAGTGTGTCGTGTCGATGAGGAGGATCTTATGAAGGCGTTGCGTGACTTGATTCGGCCGTTTCGGCAGGTGACGTCCCAGTTCGACCGGTATTACGGTCGAGTGGTCGGCGCCGGGCCCGGTTACCCGACCGCGGATGAGGCTCGGCGGGACCTTCGCAACTTCGATCAGACGGTCAACATTTGGCGGTGGACGATCTAATCCATCGCTCCGGTCGTCCCGCGGACCTCGCGGGCGCCCGAGCGCCAACCACGAAACGCCCTTCGGCTCGAGCGACCGAGGGGCGTTTGCATTTCCTCACGAAGTCCCTACCGGCTGACGAGCGATTCTCCAAGCAAGTGATACCGAGTAGGCCGTTCGCCGGTTCGGCGACAGAACGACGCGCGTTCAGTGGCGTTCTAACCTGTTCCGTGTACAATGCTCGGCAATTTGCCGAAGCCCAAGACTGCGCGAAAGCGGCGCTGTGTCACGGGAGCCGGAGCGCCTGTTGACCGGT
>ERZ777003.165-NODE-165-length-135638-cov-12.847982_pt1 | contig 135638 bp, 104 predicted proteins | sample MGYA00374956_ERZ777003 | MGnify/ENA primary metagenome ERZ777003 (study PRJEB29302, sample SAMN06268252) | bioreactor metagenome | isolation source: Joint BioEnergy Institute, California, USA | place: USA:Joint BioEnergy Institute, California, USA | collected... | reverse complement strand
ACTTTCCTCCCAGCACCTGCATATTTGGAGCCACAATTCTTAAACGCCCTCTAAGGTCGCATGTGAATCAGGTTTAAGCCTAACAGGTTCTCGTATTTGCATTAGCCTTCTCGCAGGTATCGGAGGAGGTTGCGTCTGCCCAAGCACTGATACCTTATTCGACGAGACAGTGACGATATCAAACCCGTTTTCGCTTGCAGCAGTTGTTATGGCGTTTTTGTGGTGTCGCTGCGCAGCAGACGTGTCACTCTTCGTGAGTGATTAGCCAGGTAGGGAATGATTCGTCACGTAACACCAATACCGCTGTACCCATTCCTGAATCCCTCTCTTGCCCTTAGTTTTTGTATACATCACGCATTAACGAAAGGACACATCCTGTATGTCTGTACGCCTCAAGCGCTTCCTCCAAATCAGCGGGATGGTGATCGCTCTCTTTATCACTAGTATGTTCATTACACCTGCTTGGGCAGCGACCATCTTCCAAAACGGGCAAAAGGCAATCTTAGTGCTCGGTCAAACAACCTTCACTGTGACCTCTCAACAAACCAGCCAAAATGGGATGCGTTATCCCATGGGTGTCAGCATCGATCCAGTCAGTAAAAAGGTGTTCGTTGCCGATACGTACAACTATCGCGTTTTGCGTTTTGCGTCGTTGAACAGTTTGAGCAATGGTGCAAACGCTGAGGCTGTGTTGGGCCAATCCAACTTTACTAGCAACCTCGAAAGCACGACACAAGACGGAATGAAACAACCCCTAAGCGTGGTTGTCGATTCCAACGGTACACTGTGGGTGGCCGATACAGGCAATCATCGTGTATTGCGTTTTGATGCGGCCGCCAGCAAACCCAGCGGCGCAGATGCCGATGGGGTGCTTGGACAAGATAATTTCACCTCGGCGGATGGCAGCGTCGCACGCAATAGAATGACATTTCCCGCAAGCGTGGCAGTCGATCAGTTTGGCACGCTGTGGGTGGCCGATGCAGGCAACCACCGTGTATTACGTTTTGATGCAGCCGCCAGCAAACCCAATGGTGCAGATGCCGATGGTGTGCTCGGCCAACCGGACTTCAACACTAACCTAACTGGTGTGGGGGTAAATAAGCTGTATGTCCCCAAAGGCATAGCTATCCAAGACGATGGTACGCTCTGGGTAGCCGACACCTCCAATAATCGGGTGTTGCGCTTTAATAATGCTATGGGGAAAGCAAATGGAGCCAATGCCGATGGCGTACTCGGTCAAGTGGACTTCGACACCAAAACGACGGCCGCTAACGAGTACAAAATGTTCACGCCAACTGGTATAGCCATCGATAGCAATGGTTCACTGTGGGTTTCTGCCAGCGATCATCATCGCGTATTGCGCTTCGATAACGCTTCGGCGAAGCCCAATGGCGCAGCTGCAAATGGAGTGCTGGGCCAAGCAAACTTCACAAGCACCTCCAGTAATTTAGCCCAAGATCGTTTCGAGTACCCTACTGGTATAGCGATCGATGATGACAATGCGGTTTGGGTGACCGATACAAAAAACAATCATGTTCTGCGCTTTAACAGCCTTATCACCCAAACAATCGACTTCGGCCCACTCTCGGCGAAGACCTTTGGCGATCCGCCCTTCAGCATCAGCGCCACGGCCACATCGGGCCTGCCTGTCACATTTAGCAGCCTCACCACCAGCGTGTGCAGCGTCAGCGGCAACAGCGTGAGCTTGCTCTCCGACGGAACCTGCACCATTCGAGCCGATCAAGCGGGCGATAACATGATCTACGCTGTGGCAGAGAGCGTCGATCGTTCGTTCAAGGTGAAAGCTGTACCGGTCATCAGCTGGAATACGCCTGCTGCGATCACCTACGGCACCGCCCTGAGCGCCAGCCAACTGAACGCGACGGCCAACGTCGCAGGCACGTTCAGCTACAGCCCTGCCTCCGGCACGCTGCTCAATTCGGGCAACTATACGCTCTCAGTCACCTTCACGCCCGACGACACAGAGAACTACGCAGTAGCCCAGAAAACCGTGCCATTAACGGTCAATAAAGCACCGCTGACGATCACTGCGCAAAACACCAGCCGCGACTATGCCACAGCGAACCCAAGCTTTAGCGTCACCTATAGCGGCTTTGTGAATGGCGAAGATGTGTCGGACCTCGGCGGCACGTTGACTATCACAACCAGCGCGGACATCGATTCTCCGGCAGGCACGTACCCGATTGTACCGAGCGGCTTGAGCAGCGATAACTACGACATCAACTTTGTGAACGGAACCCTCACCATCAACAAAGTTCCGCTCACCGTCACCGCACAGAACGCCAGCCGCAATTACGGCGAAGCCAACCCAAGCTTCAGCGTGACCTACAGCGGCTTCGTCAACGGCGAAGATGAGTCGGACCTCGGCGGCACCTTGACGATCAGCAGCGCCGATTCGAGCAGCCCGGTTGGCACCTACCCGATTGTGCCCAGCGGCTTGACCAGCAACAACTACGAGATCAGCTATGTGAACGGGACCCTCACCATCAACAAAGTTCCGCTCACCATCACCGCGCAAAACGCCAGCCGCACCTATGGCGCGACCAACCCAAGCTTCGGTGTGAGCTACAACGGCTTTGTGAACGGCGACGATGAGTCAAACCTCGGCGGCGCATTGCTGATCACCACCACCGCGGATCTGAGCAGCCCGGTTGGCACCTACCCGATTGTGCCCAGCGGCTTGACCAGCAGCAACTACACGATCACCTTTGAGGATGGCACACTGAGCGTTACGAAGGCGCCGCTCACCATCATGGCTCAAAACGCCAGCAAGATCGTCGATACCCCCAATCCAAGCTTCGGCGTCAACTTCAGCGGCTTCGTCAATGGTGAAGATGAGAACGCCTTGGATGGAACGCTCACCATCACTACCACCGCCGAGCTCAACAGCCCGGTCGGCACCTACCCGATCGTGCCCAGCGGCCTCAGCGGCGATAACTACGAGATCACCTTCGTCAACGGCACGCTCACCATTGATCCGGCGCTCGCTATCACGTGGGCATCGCCCAGCGCGATCACCTACGGCACGCCGCTAAGCGCCAGCCAGTTGAATGCCAGCGCCAACATCGCCGGGACGTTCAGCTACAGCCCGGCGCTCGGCAGCGTGCTCCCTGCGGGCACGCACACCATCACAGCCACCTTCACGCCCGCAGACAGCCGCTACAGCACCGCCCAGCAGACCATCCTGCTGACGGTCAACAAGGCGCCGCTCACTGTCACGGCACAGAATGCCAGCCGCCCGGTGGGTGTGGCCAACCCAAGCTTCACCGTGACCTACAGCGGCTTTGTGAACGGCGAGGATGAGCGTGTGTTAGGTGGCACATTGACGTTCAACACCAATGCCACCATCAATAGCCCAGCGGGCACCTACACCATCACACCCAGCGGCCTGACCAGCAACAACTACGCGATCACCTTTAAGAATGGCACGCTGACGGTAGAAAACACGCAGATCTTCCTGCCGATTATCTGGGGCTAACTCCATCGTAAATCGATAGATCACAGCCAACGCGCATTCCTGCCGGAAACGGTGGGAGTGCGCGTTTTCGCGTGTCGCGCGCAGGCGCATCGCAGCGGGAGATGCGGGGCATGGGAACGTGTACGCGAGGTACGAACCAACTGATACTATCATTTTTACACTATGATCAATTTCATATTGTATCTTACTTATATCTCAAATTGTGCATCAACAAACAAAAATACGTTTATAATCTTTTGCGTTCAAACTGGTTTCTCATACCCTATCAACAATCGCCATGTCACTTTACCGTTTTATGGAAGCGCTCTGCAAGCGCGTTTGAGTAGATTGGATCAATCGCCAGCCTACTTATGGGAGTTGTCTCCACTTTATGCGATCGCTCTCGTGCATCTTTTTAGGTGAGCTATCTACTAAAAGTGGAATATCTTCGACCACACGCTACTGAGCTATGAACACCGCGCATTAGCACTATGAAAGGTCGTCCCCAGTATGCAACCTTATCACAGGCGTTTGATCACAACGGGTGGATTGGCGTTCGTTTTTCTTGTCTTGACGCTCTGGCTCGGTATAGCCAGGGCTGCATTAAGCTTCCAAAATGGGCAAAATGCCGCATTAGTCCTCGGTCAAGTAAACTTCACGACGACCAACAACACGCTACCACAAAGTCACCTGAAGAACCCAGGAGGTATTGCGGTTGATCCAGTCTCGAAAAAAAATCTTCGTCTCTGATACAGGTAATAATCGCGTACTGCGCTTCGCCTCGTTAGCCGATCTACAAAATGGTGCCGATGCCGAGGCTGTGCTCGGCCAAGCGGATTTTTATAATACTGTTGGTGCCACAAGTAGCCTTGGAATGAGGGGACCTGTGGGCCTAGCAATTGATGCCGAAGGCCGCCTATGGGTAGCCGATGCAGGCAATCATCGTATACTACGCTTTGATGGTGCAGCCAGCAAAGCCGATGGCGCTGCTGCCAATGGTGTGCTGGGTCAAGCCAACTTCACTACTTCCGATACTGGCCTGAGCGCAAACGGCCTGAATAACCCACAAGGTGTTGCAGTTGATGGCAACGGTCGCTTGTGGGTGGCAGATACCTTTAATAATCGAGTATTGCGCTTCGATAGTGCTGCCGGCAAAACCAATGGTGCACCTGCCAATGGTGTGCTCGGCCAAACAGGCTTCACAAGCAAAACAACTGATCAGATCAGTATCCCATTTGGTGTAGCTGTTGATAGCAGCGGTAGGGTATGGGTAGTAAACAATACCGCCTCTACACTCATAGCGACTAGTGCTGTGCTACGCTTTGATAACGCCGCCAGCAAAGACAATGGCACTGCTCCCGATGGTATCCTAGGTACAACTACTGGCAGCGGCATCACAGCAAATCGCTTTTCTTACCCTACTGGAGCAGCTGTAGACAGCCAAGGTACGCTCTGGGTAGCAGATTATTTTAATAATCGTGTACTCCGCTTCGATAACGCCTCCAGCAAAACCAATGGCGCTGCTGCCGATGGTGTGTTAGGGCAAACAACATTCGGCACAAACGGGTCAGGTATTACCCAAAATCGCCTCAATGGGCCATATGGTCTGGCGGTTGATGCAAATGGCACGCTGTTTGTTGCAGATACAAGCAACAACCGCGTGCTCGCCTTTGCAAACCAGCACATCACTTTCGCCAAACCAGCCGATGCAACGCTCAACCAAAGCCCAGTGAGCGTACAGGCCAGCGCCAGTTCGGGCTTGGCCGTGACCATTACCAGCCTCACGCCAACAATCTGTAGTGTGAGCGGCACGAATGTTAGCTTGCATGCCGTTGGCACCTGTACCCTAAAAGCCAGCCAAGCAGGCAACGGCACCACCTACACTACAGCAGTCAGCGTCCAACAATCGTTTGCAGTCACACAGGGGCCGAAGTATCTGTGGAGTACCTTTGGCCAAACCGCAACCCTCGTCATTGGGCACAGCGATTTTGTTACTGGCAGCGAGAGCAATGGCAGTACTGGGTTTAAGAAACCCCAAAACATCGCGATTGACCCAACGAGCAATAAAATCTTTGTGGCCGATCGGGGCAATCACCGCGTGTTGCGCTTCGCCACATTTGCCGATCTGGCCAATGGCGCACCAGCCGAGGCCGTGTTTGGCCAACCAGATTTCACAAGTGTCGCCATTGGTAATGGTGCCAGCGGCATGAACCAGCCCTTTGGGGCGGTAGTCGATAACGAAGGCCGCTTGTGGGTCGCCGATACACAAAACAACCGCGTGTTGCGCTTCGATAAGGCATCGAGCAAAGTCAGCGGGGCCAATGCCGATGCAGTGTTGGGCCAAGCCAACTTTAGTAGCAACAGCGCGGCAGCCAATGCCAATGGCCTGAACCAACCCACCGATCTTACGGTAACCAATAACGGCACACTCTGGGTTGTCGATAGTGCCAATAATCGTGTGCTCAAATTCAACGCAGCAGCACAAAAAGGCAATGGAGGCAATGCCGATGTCGTGCTGGGCCAAGCCAACTTCAACGATATAAGCGGATCGGTAAGCCAAAGCCGCATGAATCGCCCATATGGTATAACGATTGATGGCAACGACCGATTATGGGTGGCCGATTTCAATAACCATCGCGTATTGCGCTTCAATAGCGCATCCAGCAAAACCAACGGCGCAAATGCCGATGGAGTACTGGGCCAAACAAGCTTTACGGCCAACACATCGGGCCTCAGCCAAAGCCGTATGAACTCACCATACGATATTGTTGTCGATGCGTTCAATACGGCTTGGATATCGGAGTATAACAACCATCGCGTCTTGCGCTTCGATGCGGTGGGCAGCAAAGCCAACGGTGCCAATGCCGATGGTGTGCTCGGCCAAAGCAACTTCACCAGCAATGTGCCCAGCACCAGCGCAACAGGCTTGCGCACACCAGCGGGCCTCGCACTCGATGAAAGCGGCGCGCTGTGGGTGGCAGATAGCGACAATCATCGCATTCTGCTGTTCAGCAACCACACCATCAACTTCGCCAAGCCAGCCGATAAATACCTTGGCAACCCAATGTTTGCGCTGAACGCAACCACCATCGCAGGCGAGGGTATCGAGTTTACAAGCACCACACCGAGCGTCTGTACGGTCAATGGGCCACACGTAAGCCTGCTCGCCCTCGGCACCTGTACGATCAAGGCCAACTACATCGGCGACCGCACTGCCTATACCGCAGCCCCAAGCGTGGTGCAATCGTTCGAGGTCAAGCAGGGGCCAACGATTACCTGGGCCACACCAGCAGCGATCACCTACGGCACCGCGCTGAGCAACAGCCAACTGAACGCCAGCGCCAGCATCCCCGGCACCATGAACTATAGCGTGTTGCTTGGCAACAAGTTGCCAGCAGGCACGCACACCATCACCGCAACGTTTACGGCTACCGATACCAGCTATGGCAGCTTCCAAAAAAGCGTGAAGCTTACGGTCAATAAAGCGCCACTCACCATCACCGCGCAGAATGCTAGCCGCGATGAGGGTAAGGCCAACCCAAGCTTCACCGTGACCTACAGCGGCTTTGTGAACGGCGAAGATGAGCGTGTGTTAGGTGGCACATTGACGTTCAACACCAATGCCACCATCAATAGCCCAGCGGGCACCTACACCATCACACCCAGCGGCCTCACCAGCAGCAACTACGCGATCACCTACGTCAACGGCACGCTGACTGTGAGGAACAAGCAAACCTTCCTGCCGTTCGTTGTGCGGTAACACGTTCTAGCAAATCCAGGTCTCAATCAACGCGCACTCCTGCTATTGCTGGCGGGAGTGCGCGTTTTAGCATTTATTGCGCTGTTTTAGAATTTTCCACACTTTCCGATTCAACGAAAAGCACTGTCATCCTGAACGTAGTGAAGGATCTCAAAGAGCATTGCAATGCAGAGAAATGAGATTTCTCACGTCGCCTGGCGGCTCGTTCGAAATGACAATGAGAACTGTGAAAGATTAAAAAAACGATGCATTTATACTAAATCCTGGTAATTATACGAAATCCGGGTCATCGCATACAGGAGTAGCATGCCCACCGAATAAGGCAATTCCGCAGCCCAATTGATATCCACATCACAAAAAGAAGCAAGTACCTTGCTGCCGCAGGCGAAAACGGCTTTGATATGACAACAATCCACCCGGATTTGATATTATTCACCATTCATCGCTGTTATGTAACCTCTTGCACTCGTCCAACGTCCTACACAGCGATAAAACGCCTTATCATCATTTCTTGAGGTCGAACAATCGAATTACGCTATCTCCATCTATAGAAGGATTTTTTGAGCGTTGCTCGCACACAAGGGAAAGGAGCGTGTACAAGCGGCATCTTGCAGACGTGATTGGTTGCAACGAACTACTGCAGGCTAGCGATCAGGTGCAAACACACCTTTTGCTCATCTTAAAGAGCCCATCACACACAAAGCGCTTGAAATTTCACATTCGCATACTGTTATGAAAGGTGCTAACGTCTATGTCCGCTCGTCAAACTCGTATCATTACCCTGAGTGGTCTGATTTGTATCCTTTTGCTAGGCAATGTGTGGTCATCGCCCCTATGGGCCGCTTTTCTTACAGGACAAAAGGCCGCATTAGTATTGGGCCAACCCGATTTCGTCTCTAATGACATCGTCGATAACCAGAAGCGGATCGATATGCCGAACGGTATCGCGATCGACCCGGTGAGTAAAAAGGTATTTGTGACCGATATCTCGTATCGGCGTGTGCTGCGTTTTGGCAGTATCGATTCGCTCACCAATGGAGCGAGTGCTGAAGCAGTGCTAGGTCAACCCGATTTCCACACCGCCGACGCGAAGACCACCGCGAACGGAATGATATTGCCAACAGGTCTCGCATTCTCTAGCAACGGAACACTATGGGTAGCGGATTACTATAACCATCGCGTATTGCGCTTTGACAACGCGGCCACCAAGCCAAATGGGGCCAGTGCCGATGGTGTGCTGGGCCAGGCGGGCTTTTTCACCGCCACCTCGGGCACCACACAAAATCGTATGTCCTACCCGACCGATCTGACGATCGATAGCAACGGCACACTCTGGGTGGTCGATCAGGGGAACCACCGTGTGCTGCGCTTTAATAATCCCACCACTAAAGAGAACGGCGCCAACGCCGATGGCGTGCTCGGCCAAATGAACTTCACCAGCAAAACCACGGGCACCACCCGCAACACTTTCGAACTTCCCAGCGGCGTGGCTGTTGATAGCAAGGGCACGCTCTGGGTTGCCGATAACGGCAATGCTCGGGTGCTACGCTTCGACGCTGCCGCCAACAAGGCCAACGGTGCCAATGCTGATGCCGTGCTAGGCCAACCGAACTTCACCAGCGATACACCAAATGCCAGCCAAAACGGCATGGTTGACCCTCAGGGTATCACGGTTGATAGCAGTGGTCGTCTCTGGGTTGCCGATACCAAGATCCATCGGGTACTACGCTTTGATAATGCCGCCAGCAAACCCAATGGCGCCAACGCCGATGGTGTGCTGGGCCAACCGAACTTCACCAGTACCACCGAAAACATCAGCCAAACGGGCTTTAATGGTCCCTGGGGCTTGGCAATTGATCAGAATGGCGCGCTCTGGGTGACGGACAGCGGCAACAGACGTGCGTTGCGTTTCAACAACCTCAGCGCCCAAACCATTACCTTCCTTCCGCTTGCGAACCGTCATTACGGCGATGGACCCTTTATGGTAGCTGCAAACGCCTCATCGGGCCTGCCTGTGACGTTTAGCAGCGCAACACCCACAGTCTGTACCGTTTCGGGCAACACCGTCACCCTCAAGGCGATCGGCACCTGCACAATCACCGCCAGCCAAGCAGGCGACAACCTCACATACCTCGCAGCGCCCAATGTTCAGCAGTCGTTTATCGTTCAACCGCCAAACGTTCTGCTGCCGTTCGTGGTGCGGTAACGTAAACACTGAATCTGCCACAAAAACGTGATGACGAGGTTTCGAAGCCTCGTCATCACAATCATCGCTTTATGTAGGGGCTTACTTGCCTGTTAAGCCGTGCTTGGCCGCCACCACCTCGGCGATAATGCTCACCGCGATCTCCTCGGGCGTAGCGCTGCCGATCTTGAGGCCGATCGGCGCGTGCAGGCGGGCCAATTGCTCCTCGGGCACACCCTCCGCGCGCAAGCGCTCCAAACGCTTGGCGTGCGTCTTGGGGCTGCCGAGCGCGCCAACGTAGCGGGCCGGGCTGGGCAGCGCGATCTTCAATGCCGGATCATCCAGCTTTGGATCGTGCGTCAGCAACACCACCACGCTATTGCTGTTCAACTTCCCTTCCAGCGCCTCGTCGGGCCAAGCCATAATCAGCTCATCGGCGTGGGAGAAGCGCTCGGGTGTGGCGAACGCGCCCCGCGCATCGACCACCACCACGCGGTAGCCGAGCGTCTTGGCGAACGTGACCAGTGGAATCGCGATATGCACCGCGCCGACAATGTACATCGTGGGTGGTGGCGCGTAGCTCTCGAAAAACACGCTCACATCGCCCTGCTCGCTGGGGTAGACCTTGATGCCGCTCTCATCCTTCGTCAGCATCGCGAGCGCGTCGTCGATCACCTGTTCACGGTCGAGCGGCGCATCGAGCGACCCTACAGTCGAACGGTCGGGACGCACCAACAGCTTACTGCCAACCCCCGTCTCGCCCACCACAACAGTTGCCACTGCGATGGGCTGCTCGGCCTCGATCGCAGCTTTCAGCGTCTCATAGATCGTCATCACCGTTTCCTTTCCGAGCGACAGGCAGCCCTGCTCCTTCGAGGTCTACTGCCACCAGTGCTCGGCAAACCGCTCAACAAACACATCGCAGGCGAGCGAAGTTTAGGGTTTCTCAGGCTCCAGCGGCTCGACAAACACATCGATCACGCCGCCGCAGGCCAGGCCCACATCCCAGGCGTCGTCGTCGGCCACGCCGAAGTGCAGCAGACTCGCCTTGCCTGTCTTGAGCGCCTTTTGGCAGGCATCGAACACCGCGCCCTCGATGCAGCCGCCGCTCACCGAGCCGGCCATGCTGCCGCCCGAGGACACCACCATCTTCGCGCCGACCCCACGAGGAGCCGAGCCGAGCGTCTTAACCACTGTCGCAACCGCTACTCGCTCACCGCGAGCGCGCCATTCCTCGATAGCTGGCAAAACATCTTTCATATGACAGCCTCCTGCGCTGATAATGCCTCCATGATACACGATCGACACGGTTTTGGTCCGAACAAGCGATGATCTTTTGTCCAGGTACGTGCCAATCGTTCGCCCGAAGTTGGCTCAATGACGAACCACCAGCGCATCACACCGGGCCAACCACTCGATGCGGCATGTACGGCTCCTCCAGGTATGCCACTCATCATCAGTTGAATCACCGCTGCATCCGTGGATCGTGCGTCGGGTCGAGATACATCGGTGGGCATCCCTGCGTAGCCGCCTCGGGCCGCAGTTCGAAGTGCCAAGGTTCATTTATGTAAATCTGGCACAATCCATACTTGGCACCATGCTCGGACAACCATTCCATCGCGTCGTAGCGCCCGATATCAACTGCATCGCCAGAGACGTGGGGAGATGTCTCGGGCGTGGCGACCCATCGCGCCGCTTCCTCCTGCGAGCCATACTCGGCGATGGCCTCACGCAGCAACTGCTCCTGGTATTCCGGCGAACGCCACCCGCTCGTCACGTAGAACTCGACCCAATCAGCCGCAGCCGCAACAGCCGCCCGACGCAGCGCAGCAAGGAGTGCTGGGTCGAGATTGGCGACACCTGGTAGTTCATCATTAAAGACCGTCGTACCGTTGGGGACAATGCCGTTAGAGTCGCCAACCGCACCACGCGGTGGCCTGTCGCGCGGCATGCCCATGTCGGGCGCACCTTCAACTGTCGCTTGCTGAAGGGCTTGTCGCGATCGCTGCCGCTCATCACGTGAGGTGTCGGCAGTTGGCGCAACCTCATCGACGGCTTGCAGAGGCATGTGTCGCAAGCGAGGCTGCTCAATACGTGGAACAGCGGTAGATGGCACGACGATCACGGGCGAAGGCTTCAGCAAGGGCATCAGCACGCGCTCGCGCAAGGTTGAAGCGAACAGTGCGATGGCTGCCAACAGACCGATGGACAGCAGCCAGGCGAACCAGCGAGGCGTTGTTTGTGTTGTTTTTTGGTATCTCATGCCTCCAGTGTAGGAGGCGAGGTGTTGTCAGAACGTATGCGATTTTCGATACGCTAACGATATACGTCAACTGGTATAATCGAACCATGCGTGTACTGATTGTCGAAGATGAACCTCATCTGGCAGAAGCCATCCGCGATGGCCTGCGCCTATCGGCCATCGCCGCCGACATCGCTGGCGACGGCAACACCGCCCTGGAATTGCTCAGCATCAACTCCTACGATATCGCCGTCCTCGACCGCGATATTCCTGGGCCATCGGGCGACCACATCGCCAAGCAGATCGTCGCCTCCGGCAGCGGCATGCCGATCCTGATGCTCACCGCCGCTGATCGCCTCGACGACAAGGTGACAGGATTCGAGCTTGGCGCCGACGATTACCTCACCAAGCCGTTCGAATTTCGCGAACTGGTGCTCCGCCTGCGCGCGCTCGACCGCCGACGCGCCTACAACCGTCCGCCCGTGCGCGAGATCGCCGGGCTGCGCTTGGATGCGTTTCGCCGCGAAGTCTACCGTGATGGTCGCTATATCGCCCTCACCCGCAAGCAGTTCGCCGTGCTCGAAGTGCTCGTCTCGGCGGAGGGTGGAATCGTCAGCGCCGAGGAACTGCTGGAGCGAGCGTGGGATGAGAACGCCGACCCGTTCACCAACGCCGTGCGCATCACCGTTTCGGCCCTGCGCAAACGGCTCGGTGAGCCGTGGATCATCGCCACGGTCCCCGGCGTCGGCTACCGCATCGACACGCAGGCTGGCGGCGGGCGCGAGGGAGAGAAACGTGGATAGACCGCCAGGCTTAAGCGTTCGCCTCAAACTCACCCTGAGCTACGCAGGATTCCTCATGGTTGCTGGCGCGCTGTTGCTGGCCGTCGTGTGGCTGTTCCTGCTGCGCTATGTGCCCAACAACGCAGTCGTGGTAGAACCTGTCGGTTTCTTTCCTGGTCGTGCCGATCTGCAGCGTGCCTTCGTTCCACGGGCCGCGCAAGTGATGGCGTTCCTGCTGGTATTTGGCCTGGCGGGGGGATGGTTTCTGGCAGGCCGCATGCTCGCCCCGCTGAACCGCATCACCGAGGCTACGCGTCTAGCCGCGACCGGAACACTCTCGCATCGTATTCGGCTTGAGGGCAGCAGCGACGAGTTCCGCGAACTCGCCGATGCCTTCGACGCCATGCTGGCGCGACTCGAAGCGCACATCGCCGAACAGCAACGCTTCGCCGCCAACGCCTCCCACGAACTGCGCACCCCGCTGGCCATCATGCAGACGCTGCTTGAGGTCGCGCGCAACGACCCGAGCCGCGAAAACGACCCACTGCTCGACCGCCTCCAGGATGTCAACACACGCGCGATCAACCTCACCGAAGCGCTGCTGCTGCTCAGCCGCGCCGATCAGCGCACCTTCACGCGCAAATGTGTCGATCTCTCCCTCATCGCGGAAGAAGCTGCCGAGACGCTGCTGCCCCTGGCGGAGAAAAACGGCATCACTATCGATGTCTCTGGCGACATCGCCCCCACCATCGGCTCGCATACGCTGCTGTCGCAGTTGGTGACGAACCTGCTACACAACGCGATCGTGCACAACCTATCGGAGCAAGGCTCTGTGTGGGTCACGACCACCGTTCACCCCACACACGTCGAGCTCACGATCGAAAACACAGGCGAACAGCTCACCCCCGAGTTGGTTGCCACCCTTGCCGAGCCGTTCCGTCGCGGCACCGAGCGCATCCGCAGCGAGCACGCGGGCGTCGGGCTGGGCCTCGCGATCGCCCAACGCATCACGCAAGCGCACAACGGCACCCTCACCCTGGCTCCACGGCCCGCCGGAGGGCTCTGCGTCACCGTGCGACTCCCCGCCGCGCCAGTGGACGCAAACATCTAAACAGGAAATCAGCGCAGAACGAGGCCCTGCACAGGCAGAACCTCGTCCTCACAGCAATTGCAAGCCTGGGCAAAACCGCATTAAGCGCCCGATCGTTGCTGCCACAACAGGAACAGATACGCACCCCAGAACAGCAAATGCCCGATCACAATCACCCAAAACACCACTTGATACGAGGTTTTACGACTCTTGTGTCGCCATACCTGCTGCGCCAGGAACCCGCCGGGCCAACCGCCTAGCAACTCGCACAGATGCAGCGTTGCCTCAGAAATACGCCGACGGTTCTGTTGCGCCCGGAGTTTGTCCATCACATACAGTGCATACGTGAAGATACTCATCAGTGGATATACGATTAGCGGAATAGGGTTGCCACCCTGCCAAAACATCAGCACCGAGCCAGCCAGCGGCAACAACACCAGTAGAATCGTCCAGAGGTACGCCTCCACCGACGAGTTGCTGCTTTGGCTCTGCGCCTGTTCCATAAAAGCGTGCTGGGCGCGCACACGCCCATCCGCATCAGTGACCGTTTGGAACAGAATCATATCGCCATCCTTCGGGCGAACGCGCCGATCCGTCAGCGCGGAGATATGCAAAAACACATCGCTGCCGCCCTCGGGATTCTGAATAAACCCAAAGCCCCGATCATCGTTCCATTTCGTAATTCTGCCGCGTTGATACCGTTGCTGGGCCATACCTTACCTCTGCAAAAAATGTACAAACATAATGGTATTAAACGCCGCAATGGAGCGTTTTAGGAGAGATCAAGAAAACGTCTTTTGCCAAAACCAAAAGGTGGCCGTTGCAGCCACCTTTCGCAGAACATTCGCTCGATGATTATTCGCCCTGATACGTGGCGATAAACCAATTGTTGCCGTTGCTATCGCGCACCCCGGCGCTGCGCTCGCCGTAGGGCATATCGGCAGGCTCGTAGAGCACCGTCGCGCCCGCAGCGAGCGCCCGCGCATACGCCGCATCCGTGTCGGCGACGTAGACATGCAGCGAGCACGGCGACGAAGGCCAATTCGCGCTCCCCTGCGACAACTCCACCACCGACGAGCCCAACTTCATCTCGACATTCATGATCGACCCGTCCTTGTGCAGATCGCGCCGAATCTCTTGTGCGTCGAACACATCGCGCATAAAGGCGATCAGCGCAAGCGCATCATCAACGATCAGATACGGCGTCACCGAGTTGAAACCAGGACGGATAAAATCAGTAGCCGTCTCCATCCGCTACCTCCATTAAACTAGGGCCGTCACATTGGACAAGTATAGCACAGATGTTCAGGACATGCAGATACAAAAACGGCGTGGCACAGCTGCCGCGCCGTTCTACGGTTAACTACAACCACTACCCCGCCTTCGTTGCCTCGGCCCAGAAGGCATCCACCTTCTCCTTGAGTTTTGCGTGCTCGGGCTTCTGAAGATTCGGGTCCTCGGCCAGAATCTTCTGCGCCTCGCGGTTGGCCGCGTGCAACAGGCGCGTATCGGCCAAGCGCGCCACCTTCAGATCCGGCGTGCCGCTCTGGCGCGTGCCAAAGAACTCGCCAGGGCCGCGCAGTTCCAGGTCGATCTCCGCCAAACGGAAGCCATCAGTGGTGCTCTCCATCGCCGAAAGGCGCTTCGCCGTCACCTCATTCTCGCGATCGCTCACCAAAATACAATAGCTCTGGTGAATGCCGCGCCCAACACGCCCTCGGAACTGGTGCAACTGCGCCAAACCAAAGCGATCAGCGCCCTCGATCATCATAATTGTGGCGTTCGGCACGTCGATGCCCACCTCGATCACCGCCGTGGCAACCAGAATATCGAACTCGTGGTTGCGGAAGGCCACCATCACCTCGTCCTTCTCGCGGGGCAGCATCTTACCGTGCAGCAGGGCCACCCGCATCTCGGGGAACACCTCGCTCTGCAGCTTGATGTACATCTCCTCCGCCGAGGGCAGATCGACCTTCTCGCTCTCATCAACCAGCGGGCACACCACGTACGCTTGGCGACCCTTGCTGATCTCGCGGCGAATGTGCTTGTACGCCTTCTCGCGCTCGCTCGACGTGATCCAACGCGTCTTGATCTCCTGGCGACCCGGGGGCAACTCATCGAGCACCGAGACATCCAGATCGCCGTAGATCGTGAGCGTCAACGTGCGCGGGATCGGCGTGGCCGTCATCACCAGCATGTGCGGATTAAAGCCCTTATCCTTCAGGCGTTGGCGCTGCTCGACACCGAAGCGATGCTGCTCATCAACCACCACCATGCCGAGTTGCGCATACTTCACATTCTCGGTGATCAGCGCGTGGGTGCCGACGATCAGGTCCACATCGCCAGCCGCGATCGCCTCCAGCACGCGCCGTCGCTCCTTCGCGCCCAAGCTGCCCGTCAGCAGAGCGACCCGCACGCCCTCGCCATCAAGATCGTCCTCGGGCATCATGCCCAGCAGACGCTTGATCTCATCGAGCCGCGCCCGCTCCTCAGGACTCACCTCGGCCTTCCAATCGCCACCCGCCCCCTCGCCCGTGGATTGCCGTGGCACGCGCACACCGCCCAACAGCGCCTTCAGGCCCTTGTAATGCTGCTCGGCCAGAATCTCGGTGGGGGCCATGATCGCGGCCTGGAAGCCGTTCGCGATCGCCTGAAGCGTCGCTGCCGCCGCCACCGCCGTCTTGCCACTACCGACATCACCCTGAAGCAGACGCGCCATTGGCACTGGCTTGGCGATATTGGCGAAGATCTCCTCCAGCGCCCGCACCTGCGCGCCAGTCAACTCAAACGGCAACTTTTCGAGCAGGCGCTCGTGCACCTCCTCGTTAAACACCAGCGGATAGCCGCGCTCGCCCTGCCACAGAACCTTGCGCTGCAATACGCCCAACTGAATGAACAGGAATTCGTCGAAACCCAGCCGCGTCCGTGCTGCCAGCAATGCTTGCTGATCTTTGGGGAAGTGGATCTGCGCAATCGCCTCGGAGAGTGGCATCAGGCCGGCCCGCTGGCGCACCACCTCGGGCAGGTAGTCCTGCACCAGGCCCGCCGCCCGATCGACCACCTGCTTGATGAGCGTGCGAGCGTTGCGTTCATGCAAGCCCTTGGTGAGCGGATGCACTGGCACCAAGCGCCCAGTGTGGATCAGTTCATCCTCGCTGTACGGCTCCCAATCCGGCCCTGTCATCTGGCGCAGGCCCTGGTACGAATCGACCTTGCCGCTCAGCACCAAACGTTCACCGATGTGAATCTGGCGGGCAAGCCACGGCTGGCGGAAAAAGACCACCTTGAGCGAGCCGCTCGCATCACCCACCAACAACTCGATGGCTTGGCCGCCGCTGCGCATCGAGAAGGTGCGCACATCCTGAACCGTCGCTACCACCGTCTCGATCGCGCCGATCTGCAGATCGGCGATCTGCTTCTGCGAGGTGTAATCGTCGTAGCGATGGGGGAAGTGATACAACAGATCGAGGACGGTGCGCACACCCAAGCGCCGAAACGCCTGGGCCGTCACCTTCCCAACCGTCGGCAACTGCTCGATCGGCGTATCGAGGGTGAGCGGCGCCACGGGCTTTGTCGCCACCGAGGTACGGATTGCTTTGAGAGGCGCAGCGGGGCGAGCTTCAGGAGCAGTCGAACTGCGCTGTTGGGCGCGCCACAATTGGCGCAGAGCATCGAGCGCAACACCAACCCGTGCGCGGCGAGTAGTGTTGTCGAACACTGCATAGCCGGCCAGCAACTCCAACACCTGTTGTACCTGCTCGTGTTGTAGCGCACCATTCGCTTCCATGCGCCACGAGGTCAAAAAGCGTTCGAGGCCGCCCTCTACTGCAGAATCATCGCAACCGCGCTCCTGCTCGGCACGCAGCACCTTCCCGAGTTGCAGGATCTGATCCTTAGCATCCATAATAGCATTGCATTATGCAGGAAGCATTCCAAATGCGCAACGTTTTGCCTACGACGGAGCCTTGTACAGAATAGCCAGCGCCAAGCCGTTTGGCCCAGCGTGCGTGCCCAACACCACACCAACCTGCACCACCCGAATACGATCGCGAGGCATCAACCCAGCAGCCGCGCACAGATCGGCCAACTGCACAGCCATGCGCTCATCGGTTGTGTACAACACGCTCAACTCTGCGATCTCGCCGCCCTGTTGCGCCAACTCCACCAAACGCGCGGGCATACGCTTCCAGGTGCGCACCTGCTCAACCGGGTTCACCTGCGCATGGCGCACTTCGAGGATCGGCTTCACATTCAGCATCGTGCCGAGGAAAGCTCGCACACGCCCGATCCGGCCACCGCGCTCCAGATAGCGCAGTGTATCGAGGCCCACCAGTACTCGTGTATGCGGGCGCAACTTCTCGACCAGCGCCACCGCCTCATCGAGCGTTGCCCCCTCGCGAATGGCCTGCGCCGCTGCCAGCGCCAAAAAGCCCAGTGGCATCGCCACCGTGCCGCCATCGACACATGCGATACGGGCACCTTCCACCAACTGCGCAGCCTGTTGCGCGGCAGAAAGGGTGCTACTCAACTCACCAGCGATACTGATCGAAAGGACCTCGTGCCCATCGGCGGTCAAGCGGCGAAACACCTCCTCGAACATACCCACCGATGGAGCAGCGGTTTTGGGGTGATCGGGGCCCTCCACCAAACGTGCATAGAACGCATCGTGTGAAATATCGATCCCGTCGCGCAACGTCTCAGTGCCGAACTGCACCAAGACAGGCACCACCGTAATATCGTACTCCTCACACAGTTCCTGAGGAATATCGGCGGTGCTATCAACAACAATTTTGATCATAAGTGGTCAAGGCCCTCAAAAACGGCGGCGCCCATCGCACCGGGGCCAAGATGCGCCCCAATACTCGGGCCAAACTGCATGATCTGGACTTCGTCGCGGGGGAAGATCGGATCAACTTTTTCGAGCAGTTTCTCAACATCCTCAGGCGTCGTCGCGTACATGGCCACTACCTCCTGCACCCGAGGGAAATCTTCGATAAACGTGTATAGGCCCTCGATCGCTTTGGCACGTGTGCGTGTGCGCTCGTAAGGCACGATCTCGCCTTCATCTAACAGCAACAGCGGCTTAATCCGTTGCATCGAGCCGAGCACCGCCGTCGCCAGCGATAAACGCCCGCTGTTCTCCAAATACTCGATCGAATCAACGAAGAACACCACGTGGCAATGCTGGATCAGCGCATTGATCAGCCGGGAAACCTCGTTTGCCGTGGCGCCCGCCTGCACGGCCTTGGCCGCGTGCATCACTACGAGACCCAAGCCCATCGAGGCCAACTTGCTATCGATCACCTCCGTGCGCGTCGCCGAAGCGGGCAGCCGCCCCCGCGCCTGTTGCGCCGAGCGGTAGATGCCGCCCAGACGACTCGACATGTGGATCGAAAAAATATGTTCATGCTCAAGTGTTAAACGACGATAGAGCTGCTCAAAAACTATCGAAGGCGGAGCCGAGGTCGTCGCATTCACACGACCATCCTGCATCCACTGGTAAAACTGGTCGGATGTAATATCCAAACCGGCCCGATACATCTGATCGCCCACTTGAATATGCATTGGTACAATCTCAATCCCCAATTCGTGCGCAACGCTAAGTGGGATATCAGATGTACTATCGGTAACGATTTTAATGCTGGCCATGCAGCTGGCCTCCTCTTATGCTAAATGCATGTGAACGTAATGTTTTACTATTTTAAACATTCTTCAAACCACAGCGTTTCCCAATGGCATCGAGATCGCGTAACCGCTTGATTCGTAGCCTATGAGCAACTACTCAGCTGAAAGAATGTAATCATACAGTGGTTGCCCACCGTGTTGCACCTCAACCTCCACATCGGGGTAGTGTGCTTGAATGTGCTCGGCAAGTGCCTCTGCCTGAGACAACTCCACCGATTGACCGTAATACACGGTCACTATTTCGCGAGTATCGAGTTCCATCTGCTCAAGTAGCTCCTCGATCACCGCTGTCTGCTGATCCGCCGCCGACACCAACACACCATCGAGCAGGCCGATCGTCTGGCCCGCCGATACCTGCCTGCCATCGACAGTTGCGTCGCGCACCGCAGTTGTTATCTCCGCCGTGCGGATCTGCCCAACCGCCTCCTGCATCGCTGCGGCGTTCTCTTCCAACCCAGCCTGATAGTTGAAGCTCAAGCGGGCCACTACGCCCTGCGGCAAGGTCTTGGTGGGCACCACCCGCACCTGCTTCGACGAAAGCGACGCAGCTTGACGGGCCGCCATCACAATATTGCTATTGTTCGGCAGCACAATCACTTCCTGCTGCGGCAACCGCTCGATCGCCTGTAACAGATCCTCGGTGCTTGGGTTCATGCTTTGGCCGCCAGTCACCACTGCATCGACGTTCATACTGCGAAACAGCGCCACAAAGCCCGCACCCGAAGCCACCGCCACCACACCAACATCGGCCACGGGCTGAACCACCTCTGGCTCGTGCGTCGTCTGCTCGTGCAACGCCTCGCGCTGCAGGTCCATATTCGTGATCTCGATGTTGGTGAGCGCCCCAAAATCAACAGCATAATTTAACACATCTCCGGGCCGCAACACGTGGATGTGTACCTTGATCAGGTCGGCATCGCCCACGATCACCGCCGATTGGCCCATCGCCGCCAACTCGCTGCGGATCGTATCGAACGGCAACTGCTTGCCCTGCAACACAAAATTCGTGCAATAGCCAAAATCATCGGGGCCGTGGATATCGGTGAACGCGATGGCTGTGCTCTGCTCGGCGGCCTGCTCGACCTCCAACGATTCGCCGCGCGCATAACGCAGCATCCCCTCGAAGATCAGCGCCAGCCCTTGCCCGCCCGAGTCGACGACACCAGCATCGCGCAGCATCGTGAGCAATTCGGGGGTGCGCTGCACCGAGGCCTGCGCGCCGTGCACCGCTGCCTCCAGCACCGCCACCAGCGAGGCATCCGGCCCAGCCGCAGCTCGGGCCGCCTCGCTCGTCTCGCGGATCACCGTCAGCATCGTGCCCTCGACGGGCTTCATCACCGCTTGGTAGGCCGTTGCTGATGCCTGTGTCAACGCCTCGGCCAGCAACTGCCCGTCCATCCGATCGTGGCCCGCCAGGGCTTGGGCGAAGCCGCGCAGCACCTGCGACAAGATAATGCCTGAATTTCCGCGGCCACGCATGGTGGCCCAATACTTCACACGCTCGGCAACCGTTCCGCAAGAAGGATCGGGAGTCACATCCTGCACAGCACCACTCAGCGTCAAAGACATATTCGTACCGGTATCGCCATCCGGCACAGGAAACACATTCAGCGCATTTACAGCCTCGGCATGTTGCGACAACCAACGCGAAGCTGCCACCAGCGCAGCTAACAACTGCGTCCCGTCCCAACCATTTGCCAATTGGTCAGTCGTTGACGCCGAGTGTCGATCCTTCGACATAATACCTACTCAAATTCCCAGAACACCGCAGCGAACGGCTCGCATACGGTACTACTTCACAACTGCATCGTTCGAACGCAAGCCTTGAATTCGCACATTCACCTGCGCCACAGGCATACCGATCGCCTGTTCCACAGCATAGCGTACATTCTCTTGCACATTCCGTGCAACTTCGGCCAAGCGTGTACCATATTCTAAAATCACGTAAAGGTCAATAGTAATTGTGGTATCGCTGATACGCACAGCCACACCCTTATGGGCATCGGCCTGTCGCAGCACCATCGCAACACCTTGCGCCAACGACGAAGGCGCCATGCCAACCACACCGTAGGATTGCCCCACCGCCTGTGCCGCAATTGTGGCGATCGCGCGGGGCGCAACCTCGATCTTCCCCATTGGCATCAGTCGCTGATTTGGCTGCTCACTCATCAGCAAAACTCCTCTATTCATCCACACCGACATCGCCAAACCCTCAAAGCCCGTGTTCTCCATCACCACGACGTGCTGTAGATCAGCCAAACGCGCTTGAAACGCCTAAGTTGCTAATCGAGCTTGAATATGGTATATTCTTCGATCAGTGTGTTTGGAAGATCACGCAAAACAGCTCGGTCACTGCCGAGGAGGTTTAAGATGGCGAAATGCCAGATTTGTGGCAAAAAACCCTCGTTCGGAAATAATGTTAGCCACGCTAAAAATCGTACCCGCCGCTCCTGGAAGCCGAACATCCAGAAGACGACATTGACGTTTGATGGTGGCATTCAAGTGCAGGCCAAGCTCTGCACCCGCTGCATCCGCACCCTGTCGAAGGCTCGCTAACCAACGACATTGCGATCGCAGCACTGCCCATCGGCCAGGATTCCAAGAATAGGGGTCCTGGCCGGTTTTTTTCTCAGTGACAAGCGATCCACATCAAGGTGTTCGACATTATAGCCGATGGGTTCATGCGATGCAATACCCAATTTTTTACTTCTCCCCCGACCACAAAAAAGCGGGAATTGCGCATCACAATCCCCGCAAACCCATATCCTAACATTTTTAGCGCGGTACGTTTTTCAACACGTACTGCTCGATCGCCCAAGCCACGCCGTCCTCCTCCACTGAGGGCACCACCGCATCCGCCACCTCTTTCAGCGCCGGGATCGCATTGCCCATCGCCAGGCCCAAGCCCGCCCAGCGCACCATCGTCATGTCGTTCTCCTGATCGCCGATCGCCACCACCTGCTCGCGGGGGATGCCCAACTGCTTGGTCAACGCCTGTAACGCCGTTCCTTTGCTGATGTTCAACGAGGTCAGCTCTCCGAACAGCGCGTGGGTGCGGAACACCGCCAAACGCCCCTCGAAATGCGCGCTCAAACGCGCGAGTTGTTGGGCCAACATCTCAGGTTCAGCGATGATCAGCAGCTTGATCGGCGGGAACTCGCGCACATAATTGGCCAGATCGGGCGCAACCACCACCTCGGTGCCCTCGGGATGCCAGCGCAGGTACATCTCCATCTCGGGGCGATTCTCCCAGATGCACAGGCGCTCATCGACGTACGCCACCACGAAGATGCCATCGTCGATCAGCATCTGCACGGCCTCTGCCGTCGATTCCGGCTCCATGGTCATATGCATCACGGTGCGGCGGGCCACCGGATCGTAGACCATGCCGCCCTGATAGCAGATGATCGGCTCTGCGATCTCCAACTGCTGCGCCACCAGCATCGCCGAGCCAGCCGAGCGCCCGGTCGCCAGCACCACCCGCACACCCTGCGCGCGGGCTGCCCGCACCGCCGCCGCCACTGCGGGACGAATCACCAGATCATCGTTGACCAACGTACCATCAACATCAAGCGCTAATAACCGGTATGACACGTACTTCTCCTTCGTTAGTATCAGCCACGTTGTGCCAACTTCCTCATGAAACGCCCAACAGGCTGCTCAACAACTCAATGTCCAATCACAGTGCGCTCACTGCCTACACTCCCTCGATCAGCACCACCCGATCGCGCCCCGCCAAATCCTGCTGCACCATCACCTGCGCCGCCGGGAACGCCGCCAATGCCAACTTGCGCACATCCGCCGCCTGCCACACGCCGATCTCCAGCATCACCGCGCCGCCGGGCCGCACCCACGTGGGGGCTGCCGCCAACAGCCGACGATACACATCCAGGCCATCGGGGCCGCCGTCCAGCGCCAAATGCGGCTCGTGCAGGCGCACCCCCTCGTCGATCTCGCTCAGGATGGTGTACGGCGGGTTGCTCAGCAACAGATCGACTGGCTCGGGCAGCGCATCGAGCAGATCGCCTTCCAACAACAGCACCCGCTCGGTCAAGCCGTGCCGCTCGATATTCCGCCGCGCCACCCGCAACGCATCGGGCGAGAGATCGACCGCGTACAGCCGTGCTTGCGGGGCGTTAGCCGCCACCGCAACCGCGATGCACCCCGTCCCCGTGCCGATATCGGCCACAAGTGGCTGCGGCGCATCCGCGTGGTCGCGCAACCACCGCAGCGCCGCCTCCACCAGCAACTCCGTCTCGGGGCGCGGCACCAACACGCCCGGCTCCACCTCAAACTCCAACCCGAAGAACTCGCGCACCCCCAACAGGTAGGCGATCGGCTCCAGGGCCGCGCGACGAGCCACCAGTGTACGGAACGCCGTCTCGTGCTCCTCGGCCAGCGGCATCCGCATCTCGGCCAGCAGGCGCGCCCGCGACCAGCCGCACACATACGCCAGCAACAACTCGGCATCCAACCGCGCCGTCGGGCTAGTTGGGCGCAACTCCTCAGTCGCCCAAGCCAACGCCTGGCCCACCGTCAATCGATTCGCTTCACTCATCTATCGCAGCCTCGACCGCGCCCGTACAAGGCACAGCGCTTTCTGTTGCGCAACATCTTGGAGCATCGCACGCCACAGGGCAACTGTAGCACAACGTGTAGCTCTGAACATCGGCCATCAGTATAACCGTTCTGAAACGAACAAACAAAAACAGGGGTGGTGTGACCACCCCCGTTCGTATCCCAAGCATCTGTCAACGCGCTGCTAGTCAAGCTCCTCAAGCGCAGCGCTCAAACTATCGACCAAGCGCCCCACCAACGCGAACGTCGCCGGGTAGAGCATCACTTCGCGCTCGGGCATGCCAGGCTCCCAGCGGCACCGCCGCACCTCAATGCTGCGCTGCTGGCCGAGTTGCACCTGGACATCCCAGTACGTCACTGTGTCGCCATCGCGCAGCGGCGGGGCCGAGCGCAACTGCGCGATCCCCTCGCGGCCCTCAAGCTCCCACACGGCCAGCGGCTCTTCGAGGTAGCTCAAATGGCGCACGATCGCAGCCGCACAATTGCTCAACGAGCCCTGCAAGTCGCCATCGCACGGCTCGCCCAACGACACTTTTAACGAACGTAACGCCAAACTATAGCGGTCGTGATCAGCGAAATACACCTCGGCTTGAATCTTACCCTCACCGAGCAACATCAGCGTCTCACCCTCGATGCGCGGTAGACCAGCCAACACATCAGCATTGGAGGCCACCTGCTGCAACTGCTCGATGACCTGTTTTCCAAGTATCATCGGTTCACTCCTTGTGGGTGGCCAGCGCTAACGTTGTTGTGAAGCGGCTGACCATGATCGCTGCACTCAAGCCAGTTCTTGAGCGCTAATCGAGCTTACGCTCGCTAAACTCCCGACCATCGAACGAAATCAGGCGCCGTTTCTCGTCCACCACTGTCTCCAAATGAACCGGGCGCGTCCAGAGCTTATGGATATTGCGCATCGTATCGCGGGCGTAATCCATCTTCAGGTCGACGCCCTCGTGGCGGTGGCGCAAATACAACTCACCACGGTTGTTGTAATTGCCGTCCTCTACATAGATAAACGGCTGCCCGAAGTTCGTTAGCCGAAACAGCAACTTCTCTTTGATCTCCTTAAACTCCCGCGAGGCGATCTCGTACAGATCGGTGTCGCGGTTGTAGCGGAAGGTGAAGAGCTTTTGCTCCATCGCGAACTCGGGCGTCAGGAACTCGTCGATGAACGTCACATCGTTGTAGAGCCGCCGCACTTCGAAGATCTTCTGGCGACCCAAGCCCAACTGCTTATCCCAATTGCGCTTCTCGGCGATATCCTGGCACTCCTCGTACTCCTTGCCGAACTTGCCCTTATTCCAACGGTCCTCGATATCGCGCAGCAGCTCCAAGCCCAACTTGTACGGGTTCAAGCGACCCGGCTGCGTCGCCACCACGCCGGAGTGATGATCTGCGAAATCGATCACCTCGTTATCGCGCATGGCCCGTTTCGTCATAATCTCGGAGTGGAAGAAACTAGCCCAGCCCTCGTTCAAGATCTTCGTCATGCCTTGGGGCGCGAAATAATACGCCTCATCGCGGATCACTTCGAGGATGGTGTGCTGCCAGCGCTCCAGTGGGGCGTAGTTCAGCAGAAACAGCAAAATATCCTTCTGAGGGTGCTCGGGGAAATGGCGTTGGCGTTGGCGCTCCTCCTCCAACCGTCGGCGTTGCTGCTCAAGAAACTCGGGCGGGTTAATGTAATCCTTCATATACCCGCGCTCAACACGCAGCCCCTCGACCGTCTCGAGCACTTCGTTATCGATGATCGGCTGCGGCGTCTGCGCCTCGGGCCGCTTGATGTACGGCGCGTGGTAATCGATCAGGTTATCGAGCGACAGACACGTATCGATGAAATCCTCGATCTGCTCGTAGCCGTACCGATCGATCAAGCGTTGGATGCGCGCCGCGTGATTCGCCATCTCATCGAGCATCTTGCGGTTCGTATGGGCGAACCACATATTGTTCTTGAAGAAATCGACGTGCGCCGCGACGTGGGCCATCACCATCTTCTGCGTCACCATTTCATTGCCTTCCAGCAGGTACGCATACGATGGATTCGTGTTGATGACCATCTCGTAGATCGTCGAGCCGAGCCACACGTGGCCCTTGAGCAACTGATCGTATTCCATACCGAAACGCCAGTGCGGGTAGCGCGTGGGGAAGCCACCCAGCGCGGCAGTTTCGTAGAGCGTGCGGTAATCGAGCACCTCGTAGATAATCGGGAAAAAGTCTAATCCCGCCTCACGGGCATACCCTTCGATCTCTTCCCAGGCGGCCTGTAGCTCGGGGGGCAAACGTGTACTTTTCATAGCATCTCTATTGCCGAGTGTGCGCTATGGAGGCACAACACACACTCAGTCACTATTTGCCTTTGCCAAGGAAATCCTTGATCGCATCATAGATATCATCGCGATCGGTGATCTCCGAAACGACCAACGACTCCTCGTTGCCCAGATACTCCTCTAAATCGTGGGCGAAGCGGCCCGAGCCATACAGCGAGCGCACTTGGCCGTAACAGAACTGATTCACCTTGGGCAGCAACTGCGTGCGCAGCAGCTCCACGCACTCGCGCGTATCGCCGCCGCCCCAGTTATCGCCATCGGAGAAGTGGAACGGGTAAATATTCCACTCGTCGGGCGGAAACTGCTCATCAATCAGCTTCTGACATAACTTATAGGCCGAAGAGATCTTGGTGCCGCCGCCCTCGCGAATATGGTAGAACGTCTCCTGATCGACCTCTTTTGCGGCGGCGTCGTGGACCACATAGCGGATCTCGATCTCCTTGTACTGCGAGCGCAGCCACGTCTCGATCCAAAAAGCCGTGATGCGCACCAACTCCTTCTGCTCGGTGCCCATCGAACCCGACACATCCATCATGTAGATGATGACCGCGTTCGATTCGGGCATCAGCGTCTCTTTCCAGGAGCGATAGCGCATATCCTCACGGATCGGCATCACCACCGGGTTAGTGGGGTTGTACTCGCCCGACATCACTTGGCGCTTGAGCGCCTCGCGATAACTGCGCTTGAAATGGCGCAGCGAGTCCGGACCGACCCGCCGAATCCCAGAGTATTTATCCTTCTTCGAGATAATATTTTTCCGACCGCGCGGCTCGATATTCGGCAGTTGAAGTTCCTCTCCCAGGATCTGCGCCAGTTCTTCGAGCGAAACGTCCACCTCGATTACGTGCTGGCCCGGTTCCGAGCCGGCTTCGCCGCTACCGGGTTGAGGCTCGCCCTGACCGATCGGGTCGCCGACCTCGCCATCGCCCTGGCCCACGCCGCCACCCTGTTTCGCACCATAGCGAAATTGGGGGATATCGATCTGTGGCATGGGGATGGAAACGTACTTACGCCCTTGCCGACCGATCATCTCGCCTTGCGACATATATTTGCGCAGATCTTTTTTGATTTTGCCCCGCACAATCTGGCGGAAGCGGTTCAGATCGCGTTCAGCGCGTTTGATCGACATAGCTATCGCCTTCGCAGGAGGTAGAGTTGTGGCTCCTAGGTGATCAGCACCACGCCAGGAGCCATCACACTACCCCTGAACTCTAATTTTTCGTATCGCCACGAGCAAAAATGCTAGCGACGTAGTTCAAGACATCGGTGGCACTCTGCTCGTTGTAGCCGAAATCGCGGATCAGACGCGACTTGACCACGTCGATCTTCTCTTGCGTATCCTTATCGATCACCCGCGAGACCAGCGACGTGAGCTTGATCGAATCCTTCTGATCCTCAAACAACTTCAACTCAAGCGCCTTGTGCAAACGCTCGTTGGTCTTGTAATCGAAGGTCTTGCCCTCGATGGCCAGCGCGCCGATGTAGTTCATAATCTCGCGCCGGAAGTCATCTTTGCGGCTCTCGGGGATATCGATCTTCTCCTCGATCGAGCGCATCAGCCGCTCATCGGGCTCCTCGTACTGCCCAGTGAACTTGTTGCGCACCTTCTCGCGCTGCGTGTAGGCTTTGATGTTGTCGATGTAGTTGCCACACAGCCGCTTGATCGCCTCCTCGTCGGCGGAGATCGCGCGCTGCACCTCGTTCTTCACGATCTCGGTGTACTCCTCGCGCACCACCGAGAGCAAGTCGCGGTAGCGCTTGCGGTCCTCCTCAGAAGTCACAAGCGCGTGGTTCTTCAAGCCGCTTTCGAGCTCGGTCAGCACCATGAAGGGGTTGATGTAGCCATCCTCCTGGTAGTTGACCAAGGCGTTCGAGATTTTGTCTTGGATATAGCGGGGTGAAATACCGCTCATACCCTCGTGCGCGGCCTCTTTGCGCAGTTCCTTGATGTTATCCTCGGTGAAGCCCGGCAGCGTCTTACCATCGTATAGCTTGAGCTTCTGCAACAGCGTCAGGTTGGCCTTCTTAGGCTCCTCCAAGCGTGTCAGCACCGCCCACATCGCGGCCACCTCAAGCGTATGCGGAGCGATGTGTACGCGCACCTTCTTGCGGTTGAAGTCGCGGGCGTAGATCTTGATCTCGTCGCGCAACCGCGTGATGTAGGGGATATCGATGCGCACCGTGCGGTCCTTCAGCGCCTCCATGAACTCGTTGTTCTCCAGGCGGCGGTACTCCGGCTCGTTGGTGTGCCCGATGATCACCTCGTCGATATCGGTCTGCGCGAACTTCTTCGACTTGATCTTATGCTCCTGCGATGCGCCCAACAGATCGTAGAGGAAGGCCACATCGAGCTTGAGCATCTCGATAAACTCGATGATGCCACGGTTGGCGATATTGAACTCACCATCGAAGTTGAAGGCCCGTGGATCAGAATCCGAGCCATAGAGCGCGATCTTGCGGTAGTTGATATCGCCCGTAAGCTCCGTTGAGTCCTGGTTCTTCTCGTCTTTGGGCTGGAAGGTGCCGATACCGACGCGATCCTGCTCCGAGAAGATCAGGCGACGCACGCGCACATGCTGGATCACCTTGCCCCAATCGCCGCTGTAGCGTAGCATCAGGTCGCGGAAGTTGTAACGGCAGGCTGGGCAGAGATCGCCCACAATGCGAATGTGTTCCTCCTCGGGGCGATCGGCGTTGAAGTGCTGCAGGAACGTGGCTCGCTGTTCGACAGGGATCAGATGCAGCGGCTCCTCGTGCATGGGGCAGGGCTCCCAATCTGCCTCCTTGAGCGACGATGGCGTGAAGCCGTTGGAGATCTCGCCCAGATACCAGTCGAACGTGTAGAGGGCGCCCTCATCAGTACGCGAGTAGTGCTCCAGACCTTTCTTCAGACGGCGCACGATCGTCGATTTCGACGAACCGACGGGGCCATGCAACAACAGCACGCGCTTCTCGGTGCCGTAGCCCTGTGCCGCAGCCTTGAAGAAGTTGACAAGCCGCATCAGCGGGATCTCGAGACCAAAGATCGCATCGTCCTGGTCAAAGGACATATCCCCAAAGAATTTGTAGCGTATCAAACGCTTTTTGGCATCGGTAAATTCCTCATAGCCATACTGCATGATCATATCGTAAATGCGCTGAAAGGCATTCCGAGTGACCTTTGGATCCTGCGATACGATGTCTAGGTAGTCGGCAAACGTGCCCGTCCAGTTAAGTTCTTGGAAGCGCTTCTGATCCTGGAGGTCGGTCATAAGCTGAAGCCATGACGCGCCAGTTTGGATTGACATTTGATGCTCCTCCTGGTTGGTACCCACACACAGCAGCAACCAAACGGCCCTGCATATGAATGGAACGATCACTGTATCAACGGATAACTCCGCAATACGTTGGGCGATCTTGGTAACGTGCGACGGTCCTTGTGGTTGGTTACAACTGGTAGGTAATGACCTGATTGTGGTGTCGGGTGATCGAGTAAACAGCGGCGAACGGCATCGTTCCGCTTATTGGCACCACATATACAACTTTAGATCTCAGGGAGCTGATTTGAGGAAATGCCTGGGATTCCAGGTAATCGTATTATAACAACGTCTAGAGTGAGCGTCAAGGATTTCTAAGAATATGCTCATAGAAATAGCAAACTAGATAAACCCATAAAATAGCGAGTATCTCGTAAAATAAACAACAACTCTCATCTCATGTCCACACGTTTAGAGCATCCTTTCTCCGCATCAAAATCCTTCAAACGTCCCATCCGACATGTTATCCCTTCACATCATGTAATCAAACATGCTATCAACATATATCATCATGTTTCGAGTCAAAAAGAGTGATGATTGTTAACAATCCCAATATTCTGCATTGCAATGAGCTATAAATAGATGTATCAAGACATACATTATTTTGTAAACAATATGTAATCTCTAACCTGTTCGAATAGATATCTTCCGCTGCGATGGTAGTGAGTATTGCAATGGGTGGAGCGGGGAGTACATCGCAACAACGGCTCGTCGAGCCTCCTGCCATCAGGCATCGCGGGGGCGAGCACGTTGCTCTGAAGGTGAAATGTGTTGTTCCTGTGTCAGGGTGCTGGTTGGTGGCCGTTATCTGTGCATATAGCACGGAGTGTGCCGCGCCTAGAGGTAATTAAGCGGATCAATCGGCGTATTTTTACGCAATTTGGGGGCATCAAAAACATCTACGTCGCTGCCGCTGGGGAAATGGGCTTGATTGTGTTGATATGGGAGAAACAACAAAGCCGGTCGTGTTCACGACCGGCCTTGCGGATACGATTGTAAAGAAAGCTACGAGCCAGAGAGGCCATTCACCATATTGGTCATCTGTGTCGTCACTCCCTCTTGATACGCGCCGATCGCCCGATATTTGGCATAGCGCTGTTGTAGCAGCGTATCAATATCGAGTTTGAGCAACTCCTCAAGGTGCTGATGAATAGCCGCACCCAACGCGGTGATGGTCGCCAGGGCATCGAGATGCGCGCCACCCTCCGGCTCGGGGATCACAGCATCGGCGATCGACATCTGATGCAGGTCTTGGGCCGTGATGCGCATCGCACGGGCGGCCTCTGGCGCCTTCGAGGCGTCGCGCCACAAGATCGCGGCGGTGCCCTCGGGCGAGGCGACCGAATAGACCGAATGCTCCAACATGAGCAAGCGATCGGCCACACCGATCGCCAGTGCGCCACCGCTGCCGCCCTCGCCGATCACCGTTGCAACGATCGGCACGCGCAGCCCCGCCATCACCAGGATGTTCTCGGCGATAGCGTTGCCCTGCCCCCGTTCCTCCGATTGCACACCAGGGTCGGCACCCGGTGTATCGATAAAGGTAATGACCGGGAAGCCGAACTTTTCGGCATGCTTGAACAGACGCAGCGCCTTGCGGTAGCCCTCTGGGCGCGACATACCCCAGTTATGTCGAACGTTCTCCCGTGAGTCGCGGCCCTTCTGGTGGCCGATGACCAACACGGTGCGATCGTGAAAACGCGCCAAGCCGCCAATCATAGCCGGATCATCGCCGTAACGGCGATCCCCGTGGAGCTCGATAAAATCGGTACACAGGGTACGGATATAATCGAGCGTATGGGGACGGCGAGGGTGGCGCGCCAGTTGGACTTTGTCCCAAGGGGTTAACTCTGGCGGCGGCATAGGCTCCTCGGCCTGCTGCTCGTTGGCGGGTGCAGCAGCGCGACTGCCAAAAGGCCAGCGGCTTTCGCTCCGCCGACGCTCTTCTTTACGTTCCTCAGTGTGCGTATTCGTTTCAGCCATCAGCGCTCATCGCGGGTATTGTCGCCGGCTCCGCCTCATGCGTCGATGAGGCGTACAGGCGTAAAAGGCGTGTCAGTGTCAATCGCAGCTCTCCGCGTGGAACGACACTATCGATCATCCCATGCTCGAGCATAAATTCCGCCGTCTGGAAATTGGCTGGAAGCTTTTGGCGAATGGTCTGCTCGATCACCCGCTGACCAGCGAAGCCAATCCGTGCGCCGGGTTCTGCCAAAATAATATCTGCGACCGATGCATACGAGGCAATAATACCAGCATAGCAAGGATCTACCAATAGGGCAATATGCGGTTGGCCAGCAGCGGCCAAGCGTGTCAGTGCCATATTGGCTTTCGCCATCTGCATCAACGAGAGCACACCCTCGTGCTGACGCGCGCCACCGGTTGCTGTAATCGTCAGCAGCGGCACACGCCGCTCCGCAGCACGCTCGGCGGCACGTGCAAGGCGCTCGCCATACACGCTGCCCATCGAGCCACCGATGAACGCAAATTCCGACACAGCGATCTGTAGTGGGTAGCCCTCGATCGTGCCCCGCCCAGTGATGAGCGCATCCTTCAGACCAGTGCGCTCTTGGGATGCTTTGAGTTTCTGGGCGTACACGTCTTTGGTTGAGACAAAGCCTAGCGGATCGACTGGGGCTAGGTCACTGTCCTCTTCCACAAAGGAATCAGGGTCTAGCATGGCCAAGCGTTCGCGGGCCGAAAGCTGAAAGTGATGGCCACATTTACTGCAGACTTTCAGATTGTCGTTGAGCTGCTTGGTATAATTCAGCTCACCACATGCCGGGCACTTCGCCCACATGTTATCTGGAATCTGTTGGCCATTATCGCGTTCGGCTGGCGTAAAATGCTTGGGCGTGCGACGGAAGAACTCTTTCATTAGCTCCTCGCGAGTGGTACGGTTGCGCTATTATACCACGACTCCGTTTTTTACACTTTCACTTGGCAAGACGGGGTTGTTTTTGCTATTACGTCAATCGTTTAGTCTTGCGCATTGGACAAAATTGTCATATGATACCAATAGGCAGGCAGGTCCATGGCCGTCAGCGCGAACCGCTGAGTTGGAAAGGAATCCTTGAGCAATGCCCGAAGTACTTCAGGATCAACCCCTCATCATTGTTATTATTGTTCTGGTGCTGGTATTGCTGATCGCGATTCCAGTACTGATTCGACGCCGTCGAGCAGGGGCAGACGATGTGTTGCCACCCCCAGAACTCGGGCAACCGATTGATTATACCTCACAGGCCTACGAAGAGCCACAGGGTCCACTAGAGCGCTTCAAGAATCTTCCGCTCGCCTCGAAACTATTGTTAGCGCTTGTGCCGATCGTGTTGATCGTCGCGATTATCATCGCTGTGCTGGCCTTCCAGCCTTCTGAGCCGAATATCGCAGAACCAGAAGCACCTCCGCCAACGCTGACAATCGCTGACAGCCGAGTCTCCGGTGATAATAAGATTCTTGTCACTGCCACTACCGATCTTCCAAGCAATACGCAGGTCACTGCAACGCTAAAAGATGGCGATCAGGATTTCGACTGGGCCGAGCCTGCTAGCATGTCTGCACAGGTGATCGGCGGTCGCGTTCGGATTACACTGGTACGGCGCGCCGATGCACCAATCCCGCAGGAAGATCGCGAATATCAAGTCATTCTGACGGCGAACACGGATCAGTACGCTGTCGTCTCCGAGCCAGCCGTGATCGAGGTGCCCGCGCCTTTGGCGAGTGCATTTTACCAGACTGCAGCCGCCGCTTCGACACCGGAGCCAACAGCGGCACCACAACCCACCGCTGCTCCGCAGGCTACTGCGGCGCCCCAACCAACGGCCACCCCGGAGCCAACCCCAACTCCTCAACCTGAGTTAACGGCTACTGTGTTTAATGGCGGCAACATCCGCGAGCGCCCGGTGATCACCCCCTGCACCTGCCCGCAGTTGCACGCTGGCCAAACCGTCCAGTTGCTCGAAAAGACAGCCGACGGCAATTGGTACCGCGTGATTGCGCCCGAGGGCACTGGCTGGGTGAGCGCCACGCTGTTGCGCATCGATGGCGAAGTGGCCCGCCAAGTGCCGGTGGAGGGTCAAACACCTCCCACGCCAGTCGCCGAGCAACCTGAAGCCACACCAGATGCGACGGTGCCCGAAGATGCGCTGACGGCGACGGTCTTTAATGGCGGCAACATCCGCGAGCGCCCCGTCACTGGCCGTCCGCTCGGCCAGGCGCACGCTGGCGAGGTGGTTGTGCTGCTCGAAAAGACCTCCGACGGCGTGTGGTATCGCGTCATCGCTGGCGAAGCCACCGGCTGGATGCACGTCTCGCTGCTGACGATCGAGCCAGACGTGGCGAGCCTGGTGCCGATCGCCCCGTAACGTTCTGCAATCCCACGCAGAGGCCGGAGCCATTGATGCTCCGGCCTCTCTGTGTTTAGCGTTCCTCACAGCGGATGCCGAGGGGTTGCTCACATAACCCATCGGCATCGCTCCTGCAACTCCGTTTAGCGCTGTGTGATCGGCAGCAGGATACGGGTGCTACTCTGCGGCGTGACAGGTGCGATGACAAACGGCAGGGCGTTCGAACTCGCCGCCTCTAAGCCCGGGTTAACCACAGAGACCGCAACCGTGCCCGGCACCATCAACTCCACCGAGGTGACGGTGAAGCGCAGTTGCGTGCTGCTCACTACGGTGGCGGCCCGCAAACTGCCGTTCCAGCGCACGCGCGCACCTGTGGCGAAGTTCGCGCCCGTCACGGTGATGGTGGTGGTCGGTGCGCCCTGCGGCACTGCCCCAGGCGAGATCGCCGTCAGTTGCGGCAGTGTCGCGAACGCTGTGGTGGCCCAGGTGCTCGGGTTGGTGCGCGCGGAACTGTACGGCCAAGCGAACGAGTCGCTCGCGGCGCGCACCGCGCTCTGCTCCAGGCGCAGGCCAACGACTTTGTTCCAGCCGCCCAACGCCGCCGCCGGAATCTTCAGTTCGGCCTGCCACATCGTATCGGTCGCGCTGACCAGCCCCAGCACACCAGCGAGTGTGGACGGTGCGGTGCCGTTGGTGACTGTAAATACACCATCCTCGCCGATCGCTAGGCCGATATCGCCGTTCTGCAGTTGCGCTTCTCGGCTATAGTTGAGATCAAGTTGTAATCTCGCCTGCGAAATAGAGGAGCCGCCGCTGGCACGCGCCATATTCGAGAAACAGACCCATAGATCATCTGCGGTGCGCAGCAGATGAACGCTGGCTTGTCCATTATCGGCGTAGGGCGCGAGTTGCACCTGTCGGGCGCTGGCGTAGGCGCTGTCGCTGCACTCGCCGTCGAGCGAGGGCGCACTGCCCTGTGGGACGGTGAGCGCGGCCACGGTCAGCGAGATGCTGGTGGTGGCCTCGCGCCCGGCGCTGTCGCGAGCCGTCAGCGAGAGGGTGTAGGTGCCCGGCGCAAGCCCGCGCAGAACCGCATTCTTGCCTGTGGCGACGGTGGCACCGTTGAGCTTCCAGGTCAGCGCGTTGGTGCCGAGCGGGCCATCTTCGGGATCGTTCGCCTCGCCTTGGACGACGATCACCTCGCCCGCCGCAAAGTGCTGATTCTGCCAGGGCGATACGATGATCGGCTGCGGCGCGCGGTTCACGACCGTGAACGGCTGCGAGGTGGCGATGGTGGTGTTATAGCCGTCGCTGGCCAACACACGCACACGAGCGTTGCTAGTGTTGCCGGGCAACACACCAAAGCTCTTGAGATCTATCACCATGCCCGTTGTGCCCGTCGTGTTAGGCAGGTTGGTCTGCAAGGTGCGCCATGTCGCGCCGTTGTCGGGGCTGTACTGTATGGTGTAGAGCAGTAGATCACTCTGATCAGCGTCGCTGGCCTGCCAACTCACGGTCAATTGACTGTCGAAGGTGCCGCCCTTCGGGCTGAGCAGATCGACCTTCGGCGCAGCACTGCCGGGCTTGAGGCTCGCCAACACGGTCGCACCGTCCAACAGTTCGATCCGCCCGACCGGCGCGCTCGGTGTAGGGAAGGTGATCAGGAACGGGCGCGTTGTTTCGCCATCGGTCGTTTCGTCCAGCGTGATCGCGCGGTCGTCGAGTTGCTTGCCGTCGCGCCCGAACAGCCGTAGGTGGTACGCACCCGCCGCAGGCGAGGCCGCCAAGCTCGCATCGGCGGTCGGCGCGAAGGTGCGCTGCCACTTGCGCAACATGCCCTGGCTCGCCGCGCCAACGGGGAACACCCAAGCGTGATCAAGCGACGATTGGTCGGGTTTGAGCGTACCGATCAAGCCACTCAGCACCACCATCGGCGTGGCCGCCAGATCGGGGCCAGCCTCCGCTATCGCCACGCCGTTCGGGATTTCGTTGCGCATGCCGTTCCAAGTGAAATCGCTCGGCCAACGGGGGAGCGGGCTTTTTAAACGGTGCGAGTACGACATCAAATCGCCTGCGGCGGTTGGCAGCACCGTCTCGAATTGCCCAGTGACCGTGTTGCGCAAAAAGCCGTAGTGACGGTTCTCGCCATCGTCGAAATCGATGCTACAGGTAGGGTACGGGTATCCGCCGATATCGTCGGGGTCGCCGACGGGACAATTGACGTGCCGTCGCCCATAGTTGTGGCCGAGTTCGTGCGCCAGCGTCACCGCCCGATCCGTGCGCCAATCTTGCGATGTATCGTCGGGCGGCAGGCGGAACCACAACTGATCTCCGCCCAAGCGACCCATCCCATTCGCGCCACTCTCGTTCGGGTGCACCACGCCCACGTAGTGCGTGCGAGCACGGGCTTTGTCGCACTCGTCGGGATCATCCGACAGTTGATCACGCAACCACAACGAGATAATCACTTTGCTGCCATCCTCGGCCATCTCGTACGGGCCGTAGCCAGGGTAAGGAATAGCATTGAACGGCCCGCCCCACTTTATCTCCAGTTCGGCTACATCGTCGTTCTGGCGATACGTCCACACATCGGGCGTTGCGACGGTGCGGCGCACCATATCGATCGCGAACCAATGCGCGGGAGTGAACATCGCGGGGCCATGCACGGTGCGCACCGGGATGAACACCATACAGATCGGCGCTTTGCGGACGAAATTGAACGTTCGCGCGGAAATGGAGTTATTGGCGCGGTTCGGGTCGTTCCACACACGCTGCGGATCGATCTGCGCGCTCAATTGGATTGAGCCAGCCTGCACCCAGGAGTCCGGTAATAGAAACACCCAGCCGCTCTGAGGATTGGCGCGCTGCATACCGGTGTTGTTGTCTGTAAAGCTGCGTGTGCCGTTGATGGGGGTGAGCGGCGACCCAGGCAGCGCAGCGCCCGTCGTAGTCGTGCCATACAATCGCGCCTCAACGCCGTTCAGGCTCGGCCCGCTGGTCTTATCGCCGTACAAGCGCACGTAGGTCGGCTTATTCGCGATCAAAGGCACATCGTTGCTCGGGCTTTGGATCGCCTGCGTCACCTCCATATTCAGCGCCCGCAAATCCCACGAGATCGGCGGCGCATCGGCCCGAATACGCGCCAAACCCGCCGAAGTCATAAAATAGACCCAGCCATCCGCAACCGCGATCTCGTAGTTGTTTGCGATCGAGTACGAGCCGCCGCAATTCCGGCAGGCGATCGGCTGCGGGGTGGCAAACGGAGTCGAACCGATCAGCAAGTGGTTCAGATTCCACTTCATTAAGCGCCCCTCTTGATTAGGGGAGCAAAAGACGCTACAAACGACAAAATTTTCCACCCAGAACAGAAACGAGCCATCGGTCACCAGTTTGCCCGGTTCGTAGCGCCCGTTCGATGTAGAAGGCGCGGTGTAGCTCGTCGTCAGCGAACAGGTGACCGAGGGATTGCCCAACTCGTTACGACACCCCTCACCCCGCAACGTCGATACACCGCTCACGTACTTCCACCAGAACGGCGTTACCCAACTGCCCAGCAATGGCCCGGTCTTCTTGGCATTGATCAACGATGATAACGAACCGCCAGTATCGGTATACAGCGGATTCTTGATGCAGTTGCCGCCGCCAATCGACAAACAGTACTTCAGCATCGAGCGGATCGTGCCGTTTTCGATCCAGAGCAGTTCGCTGCCCCGCAAAATCAGGTTCGATGCGCCAGCACCCAGAGGCTCCGGACGGCCAGCCGGGGCAAAATCGCTCTTGCGTGCATTGTAGACGGTACCGTCCGCCAGCCAAAACAGGTAATCGCCCCAGAAGGTATCGCCGTTATCGAGCACTATCGGCCCGTTCGGCGCGGCGGAATCGGCCACCTTCTGCGCCCGCATCGGGTCGCTCACCGAGCGAAACATAATCGCCCGAGCGTTCGCATCGTGATAGTACAACCCGGTCGCGTCGGCGGCCATCGAATCGCCTGTGCAGACCGCTGTGCTCGATAACGTCACCACAGAGCCGCCCCGCAACGGCCAACGGCGCAAATAGCCAGTGGCACTCGGCGCGACCGCTTGCTCCTGCTCGACAAGCGGCGTCTCATCGCTGCTTGTCTCATCGAGAGCGGCAGCTCGGGGCGGCGCCGCTGGGCAACTCGCCCAATACAAAAAGCCGCCACCGACGGTCCACGCCGTCATATCCGCCAACCATGATGTGAGGCGAGGGTTGTTGGTGAGGAACTCCAACACGCCGCTCTGCGCGAGCGGCACTTGCTCGGGCGCAGCCTCCACAACGGGAACAGATCGCCCTGGCATCAATGGCATACTCACGACCAAGAGGAGCAACACGGCTACCAATTGGTGTCGAACATAGACGCTGCTCTTTTGCATATGCTTTTCCTTTGCAGCACTAGCCAACTAGCCGATACCTGATACGATGAATGTGTGGAAGATCGGGCGTAGGGTAGTTATAGCAAAAAGTTCCGGCCAAAACTTGACATTTCTTGTCAATCGTTGCAACAGCTTGCGTCAGCAGAATCAACCCACGCAACACGAGCGGCGGACATACCCGCAGCGCACAAACAACACAGCGCGAGCCACACGACCCGCGCTTGCGTTGACAAATGTTATGTCCAGTTACTCTCGGGGAGGCAGCAGCGTGTCCCACCAGAGGCGGCCTTCGCGCTTCTGCATCAGGTCCACGTGGATGTGTTTGGTTTGGGTGTATTCCAGCAGGCCTTGGACACCGTGCTCGCGCCCGATGCCGCTCTGCTTGTAACCTCCGAACGGCGCGAGCGGGTTGATCAGGTGGTGATCGTTGATCCAGACCGTGCCGCTGCGGATGCGTTTCGCCACCTCGATAGCGCCCTGCAGATCGCGCGACCACACCGCCGCGCCCAAGCCGTAGGCGTTGGCGTTCGCCAGATCGATCGCGTCGCTGACGGTCTCGTAGGGGATGACGGCCAGCACTGGGCCGAAGATCTCCTCTTGGGCCAGCCGCGAGGCGTTATCGACGCGAGCAAAGATGGTCGGCTGGTAGAACGGCGCGTCCTCGAAGCCAGGCACATCGGCGCGGGCACCGCCGCAGGCCAACTGCGCGCCCTCCTGCAGGCCGATCTGCACGTACTCGTCCACCGTCTGCAATTGGCGCTGCGAGACAAGTGGGCCGAGGTCGGTTTCGAGATCCAGCGGGTCGCCTAGACGCAAGCCCTTGGCGCGAGCCACCAGCCGTTCGACAAACGCATCGTGCTGATCGGTGGGCACCAAGCAGCGCGTCCCAGCCTCGCAGCTTTGCCCGCCGTTGAAGAACACGCCAAACAGCACGCCGTCCACCGCCAGGTCGAAGTCGGCGTCGGGCAACACCAGGCTCGGCGATTTGCCGCCAAGCTCCAGCGTCACGCGCTTGATCGTCGCGCTGCCCAGTTGCATAATGCGCCGCCCCACCTCGGTGGAGCCGGTGAAGGCAATTTTATCGACGCCGGGATGCAAGGCTAGCGCCTCGCCTACCTCGCCGCCAGCGCCCGTGACCAAGTTGAACACGCCGGGCGGCAGCAGTCCGGTCGATTCGATCGCCTCGGCCAGCATCAGCGCAGTCAGCGGCGTGTACGAGGCCGGCTTTAGCACGATGGTGTTGCCGGTGGCCAGCGCGGGGGCGATCTTCCAGACCGCCATCAGCAGCGGGTAGTTCCACGGCACGATCTGGCCGCACACGCCGATCGGCTCGCGCCACACGAAATTCCAACTGACCGAGGGCACGTCGATCCAGGGCAGCGGTTCGTAGGGCGAGCGGCGCGCCAGTTCGGCGAAGGCGCGTAGGTGCTCGATGGCCCAGGGCACATCCACGAACATCGACTTGCGCAGCGGCACGCCCAGGTTGCGCGATTCGGTCTCGGCCAGTTCGGCGCTGCGTTCTTCGAGCGCGTCGGCGATGGCATGGAGGATGCGCGAGCGCTCGTGAGGCGCGGTGTGCGGCCACGGCCCATGGTCGAACGCCGCCCGCGCCGCCGCCACCGCTTTGTCGATATCGGCGGCGGTGCCTCGCGCCACGTAGGCCATCGGCTGGCCCAGGGCAGGCTCATTCACCGCGAGCGTCTCGCCATTGGCGGCTTCGGTCCACTGGCCATCGATGTACAGCTTGTAGCGAGGAAGATCGGTCATGCGCCGGTGTCCTCCCCCGTGGCGACGGGCCGAGAAGGATCGCTCGACCAATCGCTCCACGAGCCTTCGTAGAGTTTCGCATCGCTGTAGCCAGCCAAATAGAGCGCCAAGACATCGTGCGCGGCGGTCACGCCCGAGCCGCAGTAGCAGACGATCTGCTCGGCCTGTGCTGCGCCAAGCGCGTTGTAGCGCTCGCGTAGTTCATTGGCGCTCTTGAGCGTGCCGTCGGCGTTGAGGTTCCCAGCGAAGGGCGCCGAACGCGCGCCGGGGATATGGCCAGCCTTCGGGTCGATCGGCTCGATGCGGCCCTCGTAGCGCTCGGTGGCGCGGGCATCGAGCAGCAGCGTGCCCGGTGTGTTGCGCTGCCGCTCGACGGCGTCGGCGTCCACCAGCATGTCGGGCTGTGGCGTGGGCGTGAACTGCGCCGCCGCGAAACTCGGCACCTCAGCGGTGGTTGGGTAGCCCGCCGCGTTCCACGCCTGCCAGCCGCCGTTCAACAGCGCGACCTGCGAGTGGCCGAAGTAGCGCAGCAGCCACCACAGGCGGGCCGCCGCCGATCCGCCGCTCGAATCGTAGGCGATCACCACGGTATCGTTGCTGATGCCCGCCCGCTCCATCACGGCGCGGAAGGCCTCTGGCGTGGGCAGCGGGTGACGGCCCGGACCCTGGCCCCGTGGCGAAGAGAGTTCGGTTTCGAGATCCACAAACGCAGCGCCTGGAATATGCGATTCCTGATACTCAACACGACCACGGGCGGGTTCGGTGAGGTACCAGCGCACATCGACCACGCGCACCTGCGGGTCGGTTATATGGTCGTGAAGCCATTCGGCGGAAACAAGCGGGGAATCGAGCGTTGTCATTCGTGCACTCCTTTAAGCAAAGCCAATACGCGCGGATCGGCGTGATGGTGCTATGTATGCCGATAAGCCTAGATCTCGTCGGGAACGGCGTGCCCTGGCGGGTAGACAATGTACACCAAGCCGCCGGAGTGGGCAAGCCAGAGCGTTTCAAGCTCGTTGCGGTCGTAGACGCGCTGCACTTGCTCATCGCTCGGCGCCGCCGGATCGTTGACCACCGGGTTGCCCGCCGCATCGAAGCCGACCAACGCCACGATATGCCCATTGCTCGAAGCGATGGGCGCACCCGTCAGTGCGCCATCCGACCAAGCGTAGCTGAGCGCCAACGGCACACCCGCCGCGATCCAGCGCTCGGCTTGGCGCAGACTCGCAAAGCGCGTCAGATAGGCCACCATCCCCTGCGAGGCGGCATATGCCGTGTTGAAAGGCCAGTTGCCGTGACCATCGTAGCACCAATCGTACACCCCGGCCACCGCGTGATGCACCCGTTGCGAGCAGGAGCCGCGTCCCTGCCAGTAGCCCAGCAACATCGCGATGGTGGTTGGGCTGCACCACACATTGCCGCCATCGGGGTAGACCATCTGCGAGCACTGCGGCACATTCAGCACCGTATTCCAAAGAGCGGGGTCGCCTGGCTCTAGGGTGGCAGATGGCGCGTACGCGGGCGAACAGGCCACAGTCAGCAGGCGCACTTCGGGCAAAGCGGCAGGGCTCACGCTGCACAAGCGCAGCCGCAACTGAAAGGCCTGCGCAGGCGATTTCAGCGCCAACACATCCACAGCGACCCGCGCCTGCTCATCCCGCTGATCGGGGACGGAGTGCCGCGCGACCGTGCCGCTATCGGGCGCCCACACACCAAAACTGTACCACCCCGACCAGGTTTCGTTGGCTTGGAGTCGCACCTGAAGTTCGAGCCAACTACCAGGCGGCATATCCGCGTTCCACGAGGGCACCAGTTCGATCACCGCAGGATCGAGGGGCAAGGTCGGACTCAGCGCCTCGCCGAACAGGAAAGTACTGCCGTTGTAGTAGTTCCGCCCGCGATACGAGCCAGGAGGATACTGATCGTGCGATAATTCGGCACTCGCGGGGTCAAGCCGCACTGCGCCGTTGGGCGTCAGCGCGAGGCCGCGCAGTTGCCACACCGCAAACGCGCGAGTGGGGGCGCTCCAAGCCAACAAAGTGGTCTGCTTGGATTGAGGACTATCCATCGCGTACTCCTTCGTTTGAGTGCTAGAGCGCAAAAATGAAGGTCAGATCATTGACATTGGTTTGGGTTGGGCCAGGTTGCAGCAGATCGCCCAAAGCGGCGAGCAGGTGATACGAGTCGTTGCGGGCCAGCGCGGCAGCGGCATCGAGACTTTGCTGCTGCATCCGCGCCAGCGATTCGCCCGTGACCACCGCGCCCGCTGCATCGGTGGGGCCATCGCCGCCATCGGTGGCCAGCGTGACAAGGTACACCGCATCGAGTCCGGCGAGATCCGCCGCAGCGGCCAGCGCCAACTCCTGATTGCGCCCGCCGAGTCCATCGCCCCGCAGTGTCACCGTGGTCTCACCACCCGCCACCAAGCAGGCCGGTCGCGGGATCGGACGCCCCGAGTCGGCGATCTCGCGGGCCAGTGCCGCCATCACGCGGGCCACCTCGCGTGCCTCGCCCTGCACGTACGAGGTCAGCAATAGCGTGTTGAGGCCAGCCGCCCGTGCCGCCTCCAGCGCAGCCTCGGCGGCCTGCACGTTGCTCGCCACGATCACGTTCTGCACCTGCGCAAAGAGCGGTTCACCAGGCTTGGGCGTATCAGCGATCTCGCCAGCGATGCCGCGACGCAAATGCTCCAGGATGGCCGATGGGATCTGCTCCACAACGCCGTAGCGCTCCAAAATCGCGTACGCATCGCGGAAGTTGCTGGTATCGGGCACAGTCGGACCGGAGGCTATCACATCGAGCGGGTTGCCGACCACATCGGAGAGGATTAGTGTGGCAAGCGCGGCGGGCTGCGCCATGCGGGCCAACCCACCGCCCTTCACAAGGTCTAGGTGTTTGCGTAGCGTGTTGAGTTCGTTGATCGTGGCCCCGCAACCGAGCAGCGTGCGCGTTAGGCCCTGGAGATCGGCCAGCGAGATGCCGGGGGCGGGCAGCGTCAACAGCGCCGAGCCACCTCCTGAGATCACCGCTAGCACTAGGTCGCGCTCGGTCGTCTCGGCCAGCAGCGCCGCGATCTGGCGAGCGCCCTCCACGCCGCGGGCATCGGGGATGGGATGCCCCGCTTCGATCAGGCGGTAGCGCTGTGTGGTGTGCTGGCCGCTGTGGCCCTCCTTCACCACCACCACGCCATCGCTCAGCCGATCGCCCAACACTTCCTCAAGCGCGTGGGCCATCGGCGCTCCGGCTTTGCCCATACCAACCAGCAACACCCGATCATAGGCGGTGAGATCGTACGTTAGCGCGCCGATAGTCAATACATCGCCATCGCGCTGCACAAAGCGGCGCACAGCGGCAGCGGGGTCCACGGCAACCAGCGCAGCGGCCAGAATGCCAGCGATCAGCTCTCCGTGCGGAGAAGCGCGCAACGAATGGGTCAACAAGCGATTGGGATTCATCACATCACCTGCCACGAGTGTTGGGTCGCACATCGCCAACGATGCGCCCCATAGCCCATCAGCCTTGAATGGTTCCAAACCTCGTTGAGGTTTCTCTACTGCACTACAATGCCTAAGTATACACCATCAGGCGGATTCGTTCGCAGCAGCGGATAGCATCGTTTTACCGCAGTAGCAATACGAGTAATGCCGACCCTACCTGCGTAGGCAGGGATTCCCCCATTCAACAAGTAGGAAATTTCCCCAGATATAGTACGGAATCTCCCCATTTCGCTTCCAGATAACCTACGTTATGCTAATCAATACACTCTCTTTCTGGTACCTCGTGTCTTTTGCAGGTTTGGGGGCGGTTATGTTCCAAAAAGCTTTACTTCACTATCCTGAAGATAAGCTCCATACGACATCTTCACAATACACCTATTCACTGCTCGAACAGCTCAACGAGGGAGCTGTGGTTAGTGATGCTCAAGGACACATCCGCCTAGTGAATCAACAGATGTGTAATCTTTTGGGATACCATCCTTCGGAATTACTTGAGCGCAATTGGAGCGAACTGCTTGTCGAAGATGCGTATTACGAGCAACTGATCACGACAAAACTGCAATCGGGCAAGGTATTCCGTGGCGTCGCACAAATGATCACCAAAACTGCGAACGTTATTACGGTTGAGCTACGCATCCAACAACTGTCGGGTGGCGAATATCTCACCTATGTGTATGATGAGGTGATGACCGAACCCGTTGCCTTCGAACCTACGCAACAATCTGCGGTGGGAAGGGAATTTATTCACCTCAACAACCAGATCCCGAACGGCGCACTCATTATCAACGTTCTGAAGAATGGTCAGTTGAAGATTCAATACGCCAACGAAGGCATGAGCCTTTTGACAGGGGTCAGGGTCGAGAATCTGTATCGCGAGCCGCAGTTGTTGTTCTCTCGGCTCCACCCGCACGATCGCGCAACGTTCCTTGATACGCTCCTTACACTTAATCCGCACGCCACGTTCCAGAAGCGAGCGGTTCGTTTTCTCCACCCCGAGAAAGGCGATATCTGGCTCGAAGTCCATGGCCGGAGTCAACATCGTCCCAACGGCGATATTACGTGGTTCACCTTGTACCGCGATATCACCCCCTATAAGCGCAACGAGGAGCAACTGCGCCTACAGGCCGAGATTCTCAATAGCGTCACGGATGCCGTCTTTATGATGGATATGACATTCACCATCACCATGTGGAATCGCGGGGCAGAGAAGCTCTACGGTTGGAGCGCCAACGAAATGATCGGCCAAGTGATCGAGCCGTACGAGCACTCGCTGCTCAACACCACGATCATCGGCAGCGATTTCCAGGAGTTGCTGAATAGCCTCTATGAGCACGGCACGTGGCAAGGCGAAATGGTTCAGAGCGATAAGAATGGCCACCGCATCCCCATCCTCTCATCGCTCACGCTGGTCCGCGATGCTTCAGGGAGGAAGAGAGGCATCGCCGTCATCAACCGCGATATCAGCGCGCAGAAGGAAGCCGAACAGCGGCAACGCCAGATAGAAGAAGAGCTCCAGCATGCCAAACATATGGAGAGTATCGGGCGGCTTGCGGGTGGCGTGGCCCACAACTTCAATAACCTGCTGACGGTGGTGCAAGGCTACGCCGATCTGATCCAGATGCAGCTCCCACCCGATGATCCGGTGCAAGGGGATATCGAGCAGATCCTGCTGGCCAGCCAGCGCGCCGCCGTGATCACCCGACATCTCTTGGCCGTCGGGCGGAAGCAGGTGCTCACGCCGATGGTGTTCGATATCAACCACCTGATCGAGACGATTTACACGCTCCTAGAGCGCGTTCTCGGCGATCAGTTTACGTTCACTCTGAAGTTGGATCCTGATCTCAAACCCGTACTGGCCGACGCTGGTCAACTTGAGGAGATGTTCACCAATATGATCCTCAACGCCCGCGATGCCATGCCCAACGGAGGAGAGTTGACGATCGAATCGCAGATGGCTCAGCCGCAGGAGGTGGAGAACGCTCATCTACCCGATGGCGATTATATCAAGGTCTCCATCAGCGATACGGGTATCGGCATGGAGCCTGAGATCATGAAACATATCTTTGAGCCGTTCTTCACCACGAAATCTTCTAGTCAAGGGAACGGTTTGGGGTTAGCAACTGTTTATGGTGCGATCAAGCAGCACAATGGGGAGATTCAGGTCGTCAGCACGCCCGGTGTCGGAACCACCTTCACCATCTATCTTCCGGTCGGTGATCCGAATCAGCATCTCTCGCTCCTGCCCGTACAGGCGCAACCCAACGAAGCGCCGGGAGGCAACGAAACCGTGCTCCTCGTGGAGAACAACCTGCAGGTGCGGCAACTCATTCACGAGACGCTTCAGGGCAAGGGCTACTGCATCCTCGAAGCGAATTCGTACCAAGAGGCGGCGAGCGTGATCCAAAGCTATCCGCATCAGATCGACCTGATGATTAAGTCGGCGACGTTAATGTATAAAGCAGATATCTCGCTCACTGAGCTTCTCAAGCAACAGAGGCCACAGGCGAAGGTGATTATTGTCTCGGGCCATAGCGATGAGGTTGTGCGCAACACGGCGATGTGCGAGGATTGCGATTTTTTGCCGAAGCCTTTCACCGCCCACACGCTCGCTATGAAAGTCCGTGAGGTGCTCGACAAGTAGGCATTGGCCCGAGATCATCGGCGCCGCTGCAACCGTTGCAGACGCCGACGAACTCGTATTAACTCGATACACTTCTCGAACAGCGATAGATGTGCCCGCTTGGTGAACACATCGTACTTATTCTGTTCGATCTTTCCCAAAATGCCTCGGTAAATCTCGGCTGCCGCTGCCACCGCGAGTTGGCTGTCTGAGCTTAACATCGCAATCCCCGGCCAGGCGTCCTCGTAGTACGCTTGCGCCCGAGCGATCTCATAACACATCAGCGCCTCGAATCGACGGCTGCGGCGACCTGCGAGAATATCGTCGGGCGATACGCCAAAGCGCTCAAGGTCCTCTTGAGGCACGTAAATACGCCCCCGCTGCGTATCCTCGCCGATATCTCGCAGAATATTCGTCAACTGCAGGGCGATGCCCAATCGCACGGCGTAGGGCACCGCATCCGGCTCGTACCCCACGATATGCATCACCATCAGGCCCACCACCGACGCGACCCGATAGCAATACAGCCACAGATCGTTGAACGTCGGGTAGCGCTGGATCAACAGATCCATCGCCAAGCCAGCCAATAATTCGTCGATCAGGTCGCGGGGGATTTGGTAGCGCCTCACAGTATCGTGCCAAGCCAGCAACACCGCGTGATGCGTGAGCGGCTCACTCGAGCGCGACTGCGCCACCCACCTCGCGAGCGCGCCACTCGGCGCCGATTGGGTATCGACCACATCGTCGCTGAGCCGACAAAACGCGTACAGCGCACGGATCGCCTGGCGCTTCTCGGGTGGCAACAGCTGCGAACTGAAGAAGAAGCTCCGTGAATGCACCCGGGTGACATCGGCACAGATGGCGTACGCCTCCTTCAGCGTGAACGTGCGCTGTGCTGTCTCATCAACAACTGGCGTCATGCTCCCCGAACATTCCACCAGCGAATCGAGCAATGTTGCAGCACTACAGTATGGCAGTTGCGTTGTTGAGAGGATCATCGAATGCTCAGTACGATGCACATTCGATTCAGAGGGTACCTCATACTCGTAATCGTACACAAGCGATAAGCTCGTGCTTGTCTCGGGAACAGAACGCATTTTCAATCTGACATTCCTTATAGCACAATCAAGTACAAAGCTCGTATAATGAAGGGGCTTGAAGGTAGCGCTACCTTCAAACCCCAATACAACCGGAGGATCGAGGAGTACAACTCCTCAGAACACCGCAGAAATAGATGTTAGGTATCGCCGCTGTATCTTCACCATTCTCGCTGATGTGTATCGTTCAAACACACATAGAAGAACTGAATAGTATACAAGCAGAGGGCGGTGTCAATTGGAGGTTTGACCCTTCCCTTTAGCACGTAATATGCCAACAGCCTCTGCCCGCATCAACTAAACAGCTCGTCCATTTCATCCTGTGCCTGTTTTCGAGAGGGAGCCGGACGCGCCCCAATCGCAGCGTAAAAGGCTTCGTCGTACGAACGGGTGCGCACCACCACCGGCATCGGCACCGCGTGCCCCAACACCATCGCCTGCTGACGCGTGTCTAAGCTCGCCAACACCGCTTTCAGGCTCGACGAGCCACTCACGCCCGTGAACACCGCATCGATGTCTTTCTCATCGTTGAGCAGGGCCGTCACACGGCTGCCGAGCTGGCTCATCACGTCGCTGTCGATCGAGGAGGGGCGCTGATCGACTACCAGCAACGTCACGCTGTACTTGCGCAACTCGCGGGCGATCGTGCCGAAGATCGTCTGCTTGGCCGCCGCCGGGTTGAGGAACTTATGCGCCTCCTCAATCGTGATCATCAATTGGCGCGGCTTATCGGCGATATTCTTCGTGCGGGTGAACTCCTCGGTGCGCTCAACCCACCGCCGATGAATGCGCCGCGTGATGATATTGGCCACCAGCATATACGAGAGCGCGTCGTTGTAGCGCCCGAACTCCAGCACCACATGCTTGCCATGCGCGAGAAGATCGATCATCCGATCGATCGTGTTGAAGGGCGCGGTCTCTTTGACGAACGCCTTACGGGCCACCTGCTCCAGCTTGCGCTTCAAGGCGCTCATCGCGCCCGCGTGCGCGCCAACCGATTCGCAGAACTCCTTCAACTCCTCGGCGCTCATCGCCAGCAGGCTCTTCAACCAGTTCTCGCGGAAGCGATCCACCAGCAGATACGCCGATTCCGCCGCCGTCTCGGTTAAGTTCAGCTCGTCGCGCAGCAGGCTGATATCCTCCACCTCGATCTGATCGAGGCCGATCACGATCTCGGCATCGGCCTGCACGTTGCGGCTGCGCGAGGAGGCCGCGTCGAGCGTGTAGACGGCCACTTGCGCACTACCGAACAGTTGGCGCAAGCCCTTCACAAACGTGCCGTTCTCCGAATACGCATCGTGACCGTACTCGTTGTGCATATCGAAGATCAGGTTGGAGGCCACCCCGGCCTTGATCGTGCCGCACAGCAGCAAACGCGTGAGAAAGCTCTTGCCCGTGCCGCTCTTGCCGAACACACCGTTGGAGCGCTCGACCAACCGCTCCAAATCCAGGCAGACCGGCACATCCATATCCAAAGGTCGCCCGATCTCGAAGTGCGTGGCATCTTCGCTGCCAAACACGCGCTTGAAATCTTCCTCGTTGGCATCCAGCACGGGCGCGAAGTGGCGCGGCACCGTCTTGGGGGGCAACAATCCCTCCGAGAGATCGTGCGAGAGCATCAGCATCGGCTTGAGCGCGATCGAGCCGTAGGTGGATGTGCCCGCCAGCACTTCGTAGATAAACGGATCTCCGTGCGGCGGGTCGGCCAGCACCTTCTGGTTCGTGGCCTCCAGCACCACATCCGTGATCATCGAAAAGAACTCGTGCTTATCGCCCTGCACGACCACAAACTTGCCGACGCGCATATCCTCAACGCTCTCGCGACCTTCGAGGCGCGCATGCAAGCCTTCGAGCAGCGAGCCGCTGGTGATAACACCGAGTCGATCACGGTTGGGCGATGTCATAGGCTACTCCAAACTGTCTTACCAAAAAGCATCTTTGTGTGCACACAGGCGATCATACCACGAGGCTAGAACAAATATACCACATTCTGCAAATACGCCTAGCTATCGACAAGAGTCCACTTTCGTCCTACCATACCTCAACGCACCTTGAGATCAAAGGAGGCCGCTATGTTCGATTGGCTATACCACGGTATGTCGGAGAATATGTTCGCGCTGAACATACCATTGCTCGAGAAGATTCTGCGCCCCTGGATCGTCTACGCGTTTTTGGTGATCGCGCTGCGCCTCGCGGGCAAACGGGCGCTCGCTCAGATCAACACCTTCGACTTGGTCGTGCTCCTGATGCTCTCCAACACCGTGCAGAACGCCATCATCGGCGACGACAACAGCCTTACTGGCGGCCTGATCGGCGCGGCAAGCCTCCTGGTGATGAACTCGTTCGTGGTTCGCCTCGTCTTTCAGTACACTAAGCTCGACGAATTGCTGGAGGGCACCCCCACGCCGCTCATCGAGCATGGGAAACTGCAAGAGCAGCATATGGAACGTGAAGGTGTCAGCGAATCCGAACTCACGGTCGCAGCGCACCGCCAAGGCTTCCGCAACCTCGACGATATCGACAAGGCCGAGCTCGAAACCAGCGGCAGCATCGCTTTTATCGGCAAAGAACAGCCCAGCACCGACTCGCAACACCACGAACTGCTGCAACGGCTCGACGCGCTGAGCCAGCAGATTAAGGAACTGCAACAGGCGCTACGCCCCAAGTAGCGCGCGGCCCCCAACAACAGACGCAGAGACGAGCGAATCGCCCCTGCGCCTGAATGCGCCCCTTGCGCTGCCGAACGTTCAGCCAACGCCCGACGCTACTCCCACTCGATCGTGGCGGGCGGCTTCGACGAGATATCGTACACCACGCGATTCACGCCCGGCACTTCGTTGACGATCCGGCTACTGACGCGCGCCAGCAGATCCTCGGGCAAGCGCGCCCAATCCGCCGTCATATAATCCTCGGTGGTCACCGCCCGCAGCGCGATCACATCGGCGTAGGTGCGTCCATCGCCCATCACACCCACGCTCTGGATCGGCAGCAGCACCGCGAAGGCTTGCTGCGTCGCGCGGTACAAGCCAGCCTCGCGCAACTCGCTAATGAAGATCGAATCGGCGTGGCGGAGCGTCTCAAGCCGCTCCCAGCTCACTGGACCCAGGATGCGCACGGCCAAGCCCGGGCCAGGGAATGGATGACGCCACACCCAATCCTCCGGCAGGCCAAGCTCAAGGCCCGCGGCGCGCACCTCGTCCTTGAACAGATAGCGCAACGGTTCGACCAGCTTCAACTTCATATCGGCGGGCAAGCCACCCACGTTGTGGTGGGTCTTGATCGTCACGCCCTTCTGGCGATCCGGCGCTTTGCTCTCGATCACATCGGGGTAGAGCGTGCCCTGCGCCAAGAACTGCACCTCGCCAAGCTTGCGCGCCTCTCGCTCGAAGATGCGAATGAACTTTTCGCCGATGATCTTGCGCTTCTGCTCGGGATCGGACACGTTGGCCAACGCCGTCAAAAACTCCTCGGTGGCGTTCACCGCGATCAGAGGGATGTGCAAATGCTCGCGGAAGGTCGTCACCACCTGCTCGGCCTCGCCCTTGCGCAGCATCCCCGTATCGACGAACACACACGTTAACTGATCGCCAACGGCCTGGTGGATCAGCAGCGCGGCCACGGCGGAATCGACGCCGCCCGAGAGCGCGCAGATCACACGGCCATCGCCGACCTGCTCACGGATTCGCTCGACCGCTTCGGCCACAAAGTTGGAGGGGCGCCACTCATTGCGGCAACCGCACACGCCGTACACAAAATTGCGCAACACATCGCGGCCAAAGCGCGAATGCACCACCTCGGGGTGGAACTGCAAGCCGTACCAGCGCCGCGTATCATCGCCCATCGCGGCGAACGGCGAGTTCGCGCTCTTCGCCAAACTGCGGAAGCCGGGCGGCAGCACCTCCAAGCGGTCGCCGTGGCTCATCCACACCGGCTGCTCCTGCGGCGTACCGGCGAACAACTTATGATCTTCGAGCACGGTGATCGTCGCTGGACCGAACTCACGCTCGGCGGGTGGCGCGACCGTGCCACCGAGCGTGTGGCACTGCAACTGCATGCCGTAACAGATGCCGAGCACGGGCAGCCCCGAATCCAGCAGCCATTGCGGAAACTGCGGTGCATCGGGCGCGTAAACGCTAGCAAAACCTCCCGACAGGATCACCCCACGTGGGTTCAAGCGGAGCACCGCCTCGGCTGGCGCATCGTAGGGCAGCAACTCGCTGTACACGCCCAATTCCCGTACGCGCCGTACCAATAACTGCGCCGTCTGCCCGCCAAAATCGAGCACGGGCACCGAATCATGTGTCATAATAATTCCCTACTGATGAAGCAGCAGACGAACGCATCTACAAACTGCAGCTGGTCTGTGCTCCATGGTTACAGACAAGTGATGATCGCAGATTATAGCATAGGGAGTATGAGGTGGAACTATACGTGTTACGGCATGGCATCGCCGCCGACATGGGGCCCGCTGGCAGTGGCGATGCAGGCCGCCCGCTCACCGAACAGGGCATCGCCAACATGCGGGAGCAGGGGCGCGGGCTTGCGCGCCTAGGCCTCACCCTCGACGCACTGTACCATAGCCCACTCGTGCGCACCCAACAGACCGCCGCCATCATTGGCGAAGCGCTCGGCATCGAGCCACAGCCAGCGCAACAGCTCGCGCCCGGCTGCGACCTCGCACGGCTGCGCGATCTGCTCGAAAAGCGGTGGCCCGGCGAGCGCATCATGATCGTTGGGCATCAGCCCGATTGCAGCGAAATCACGAGCGAGTTAACCGGAGGCAGCCGAGTCGTATTCAAACGGGGCAGTCTTGCACGAATCGATCTCCCAGCGATCGCAGCCAATGCGGGAGTACTGGTTTGGTTACTCTCACCTCGTATACTACGTAGTATTGGCCAGGAAGAATAAACTAACCTCAAATAGGACCGCACTCCTATTGTGACGATATCAAACCTGACCTACACTACTAGTAACGTTCATGAACACCGTCTTGCTGGGAAACAAACAATGCGTATTTCTCCGAATCATCCTCGCCTGCGCCTTGTTGCGCTCGGTTGTTGGGCTGTTAGCGGTTGGTGTATCGTCCAAGGGAGTCAACTCATCGGTATCGGTAACCTCTCCTCGGTGATGATCATCGGCATCTTTTTACTGGCGTTCCTTCTCCTTGCTATTGGCGTCGCCTTCTGGCAGATCGGCCTCGACAAGCGCGCTGGTATCGTGTTCGATACCAAGGGGATTCTCTTAAATCTTGGTCATTCGGCAGCGTTTATCGCTTGGGAAAATATCGAGGCAGTGGGGGTGAGCCGCTATCGCTTCAGCATCCTCTCGCTCGGCAGCCATCGCCAATTGGGCATTCGACTGCGCAACCCCGAGGAGTACGTGCAGAGCTACGAAGAGCGCCTGCCCGCATCGCGTGGTCCGCTCGCCGTCGCCCTCCGCCTGATCGCGCGGCTGTTGCAGCCCTTCCAGAAGCACAACGACGCGCCGCTCCTGCAGCAGTTGGCGCAGAGCCGAGCGGAAACCGGCTACGATGTGCTCGTGCCCGAAGCGCTGCTCGGTGGCCGCGCCAGCGCCTTTGTCGAACTGGTCGACGTGTATCGACTGCGCACCTCCGAGCGCCGCGTGCTCGGCGCCTTCTACCCAATCCGCTAACGCATCTCCATCGTTGCACAAAAAACAGGCTCCGTTTGGAGCCTGTTTACCTTTCGAAGAGAATGCGTTTACTCTCCATACCCTTCGCTCATTACATAACGGTAGAGCCGCTGCAACAACTGAAGCGAGAGGGCCTCATCGTCCTGATGGCCGGGCAAAGGGATGCGCTCGGCGTACTGTCGCCGCAGGCGGTTCATAATCCCCTCAATATATGCACGACGCTCATCGGTATCGGTATTCATAAGATTGCTCCTTGGCTATATCGCACACAAGTACTATACATATCGATTTTAGTATAGCAAAGCCTGTGCCAGTATCAATGACGAGCAGGTCCTATTTACGGGTAACCACATATCACTATCGTGCAATCTCGGGCGCACCAGCAGGTTGCAGAGCAAGAATGCTTATGCTACAATGTGGCCTAAGTTGCTCCCAGCATAAAGCTGAACAAACACAACAACACGCTCGGGGACGTGGCGAAATGGCAGACGCGCAAGTCTTAGGAACTTGTGGAGCAATCCGTGAGGGTTCGACTCCCTCCGTCCCCACCATAACCGATTTGTTGCGATATCTTCACTTTTCGTTCCTCCCGCTCGTTCCACATTTCGCTTCCTAATGCGCTATAACCCAAATTGCAGAATGCTGCTTTTCCTTGACGCATATCTGCATGGCGGCTATAATAAAGGCCCAGAAGAGTTCTTCTGGTGATAGCTCGCTCAGACGGCAAGGGTGCATCTATGCGGGAACAGACGCCAGTAGCATATATGTTTTGTTAGGGCGGTACAGGATGCCTTGGCTCCTGCAGCCGCCTTTGTTGTCTTATCCGCTGCCGCACCCATAAACACTTCGACTTTGCTGATTGAACCCCGAAATCAGGGCCAAGAGGGTACAGAACCGACTGTACTACCAGCTCTGCAAGTAACGAGGAGGCGAATATGCACTCGGATTTGATCGGGAAGATTGCGAAAGCACGGCAGTACGCACAAGAGCCGGAGCGCATTCAACTCCACAACCTACAAGCTACGTTTAAGGGCGGCAACAACGATCACACGATCTCGCTCGATCACGACCAGTGGACCTGCGATTGCAGTTTCTTCCGCATGTGGCAAACCTGCGCCCATGTGATGGCCTTCCAACAGATCTTTCGTCCGATGATTTCCCAAGCCGCTCGCGAAGCGGGTAGTCCCGTCGCTGTGGAAGAAGAAATCATCGGCGCCATGAGTTAACCCACTTTACACGATGGATTAGCCCCCTTTCTCCCGAAAGGGGGCTTTTTGTACGCCTCGATCTAGTGCTACAATACGCCTCGGCGCCCAACCCAAGAGCACGCGCCATCCACAGCCTACAGTCTGAAGGAGCCTATCTATGACTCTCGTCATCGCCCATCGTGGTGCATCGGCCTATGCACCCGAGAACACTATCGCTGCCTTTGAATTGGCTCATCGCCAAGGCGCGGATATGATCGAACTGGATGTGCAACAGAGCGCCGATGGCGTTCTGGTGGTCTTTCACGATGATACAACCGAACGTTGGGATGGGCAGAAGCGCTTGGTCACCGATTGCACGCTCGCCGAGTTGCAAGCGCTCGATATCGGCGGCGAGAAGGTCATTACGCTGGCCGAGGCGTGTGCCTTCGCACGCGAGCATTCGATGCGGCTGAATGTCGAGATCAAAGCAGCGGGGATCGGCGCGGCTGTGGCGCGAATGCTCCGCGAAGAGCGCGTCGAGGAGTTGGTGCTGATCTCCTCGTTCGAGCCGAGCGCACTGCGCGAAATGGCATCGGCCAGCCCGCATGTGCCGCGCGCCTACCTGATGGGCACCAACAGCTATCGGCCCGATGTGCGCATCCGTGAGGCGTGGCCATTTCTAGCATTGCGGAGCCAGCAAGCCCAAGCGTGGCACCCCTACCACGGCCTGCCAATGCTTTCGTGGCTGATCCCTCGCGTGCGCGAGGCGGGCTTCCAAGTGAATGTGTGGACGGTCAACGACCCTGCGCAGATGCAGCGCCTGCTCGCCTTAGGCGTCGATGGCATCATCACGGATAAGCCCGATGTGCTGCGGGCAGTGCTGCAGGAGCAGCCGACGTTGGCAACCAGCAATTAGCAGGTCCTTCTGGGAAGTGGAGGCTCACTTCCCAGAAGCGTTTCACCTATTTGCCTTCGTGCATATGCAGGAACAGGGCGACGGCGCCGAGCAGGCCCGCGCGATCGCCCAATGCGGCTAAGCGGATCGGCACTGAGCGGTACACCTCGAAGGCGCGTTCCTGAATCACCAGGCTGGCGCGCTCCACAAGTTGCGGGTTGTTCAACACCACGCCGCCACCCAATACAATCATCTCCGGGCTGTAGCAGAAGAGCATGTTGACCAAGCCGATCCCGATCAGTTCGCCTTCGCGGTCGAGCAGGCTGAGCGCCAGTGGGTCGCCCTCCGCGGCGGCCTTCGCGACATCGGCGGCGGTGATTGTCTCGGGGGTGCCGAGGGTGTGCAGCAAGGTGCGGGAATCAGAGAGCATAGCGCTTGCCGCAGCCGCCGCCAACCCAGGGCCAGCCGCGAGCTCCTCCCACGTTGCCTTTGTGTGCATATCGATGATGTGATGGCCCGCCTCGGCAGCAGCCCCACGGCGGCCAAGCAACAGTTTGCCATCGACGATCACACCGCTGCCAATGCCTGTGCTGACGGTGATGTATACCAAATTCGAAAGCCCTTTGCCGACTCCGAACAGCCACTCGCCCAATGCAGCCGCGTTCGCATCGTTGCCAAGCTCGACAGGCAAACCCGTTCGCTCGGCCAACAGCGCCCGCAATGGCACATCGGTCCAACCGGTCATGTTCGGTTGCGTAAACACGATCCCTTCGTAGGGATCGATCGGGCCAGGCGAACCAATGCCAACCCCCAATAGCTCCCCATCGGCAGGCACCTTCGCGCGCACACGCTCGATGCTCGCAGTGATCTGATCGATCACCGCAGCAGGGCCAGCGTCGGCTTCGGTTCGGACCCGCATCTCCTCGAGCAGCGTCCCCTCCTCATCGGCTAACGCCGTTCGCAGTTGGGTGCCGCCCAAATCTACTCCGATGATGTAGCGCATGCGTCTCCCTCGTAACATGGCGATGAGGCAGTATTATAGCATTGAACAAATATCCAACCAACTACACCGCTGTAGTACTACATCACTTTTAAGCAAGAGACCTTCCAACTGAAGAAATCCGCCCTTATACCCACGCCATCAGAGCGGTTGCAGCCAATAAACCATCGTGCTATACTTGCCTCGCGATGCACACGGTCTGCTTTTAGAGGCTATCTCCATGAAACTACGTCACAGTGGGCGAACGGATGTTGGCCGAACCCGCGACCACAATGAAGATAGTTTTGGTGTTGGCGATCCAAAACAGGCCGAACAGCTAGGTTCCTTTTTTGTAGTCTGCGATGGCATGGGCGGGCATGCGGCTGGAGAAGTCGCCAGCAGCATGGCTGTCGAATATATCCTCTCCAGCTATTACTCCGATCCCGCCGAGGATCGCGTCAAGGTCATTCAGCAGGCGTTTGCTCTCGCGAATAGCAAAGTCTACGCTCACGGGCGCGGCAGTATGGGCACCACAGGCGTAGCCGCACTGCTGTACCACGATGCCCTCCATATCGCGAATGTCGGCGATAGCCGCGCATACCTCATCCGCGATGGTCAAATCATCAAGCGCACCCGCGATCACTCGTTTGTGAGCGATCAGGTCGAAGCAGGGCTGATCACCCCTGAACAGGCTCGCTTATCGCCCCATCGCAATGTCATCACTCGTGCGCTCGGCTACCAGCCCGAAGTCTCGGTTGATATGCTGCGTATGCCGCTTCAGCCCGGTGATATCGTGCTGCTCTGCTCGGATGGGCTGCACGGCTTAGTCGAGGATGAGGAACTGATCAGCATCGCCACCAGCCAACCCGTCGAGCAGGCTGTCGATCAACTGATCGACCTCGCCAACGAGCGCGGCGGCACCGATAACATCACGGTCGTCCTGATCAAGGTCGAGGAGCTCGATTGGGATCTCGGCACGATCCCCGAGTACCCCAGCGACGATATCCACGAGCGCATCACCGATGAGATCGCTGTTTCCGATCTCCTACCCGTGGCATCCGCCGAGCCACCGGCTGCACCAGTTCCTGCGGCCCCAGCTGTCGCCACGCAACCCGCAGCACCACCCGCTGCACCATCCGCCACACCACCCACCGAGCGACCGCTCACTCTGTGGGGTGGGCTATTGGCGACTCTGCTGCTCGCAGCGCTGCTACTGGGCATCTTAACGATGCTGCCGCCATCTGCGGAATCGCAGCCAGCCGTTACGCCGATCGCGACTCAGCAGGCCAGCACACCCGCGCCGACGGTTGAACAGGCGACGCCCACGCCCGCTCCCACCACCACTCCAACTGCTAATCTCCTCCCACCTGCCCCAACCAGTCAACCCTAGGCCAGGCTCAAACAGCAGCAGATCAGTGCAGGCTATGGTACAATACAAGCAAACATGTTCGCATCATCAATAGGCAGGCGTGGGCCAGCCATTTGGTGGCGCAGAGTGATGCACCATGCCGATCCGCGTATTAGAACCAGCAGTTGCCGCCCAGATCGCCGCTGGCGAGGTTGTTGAACGTCCAGCCTCGGTTGTCAAAGAGCTCCTCGAAAACGCGCTCGATGCCGGCGCGACGCGCATTGCCATCGAGGTGCGCGGTGGTGGCCTGCGCGAGATCAAAATCCAAGACAACGGCAGCGGCATCGCCTCCGACGAGGTCGAGCTCGCGTTCGCGCGCCAAGCCACCTCCAAGCTCCGCACCGCCGACGATCTCTGGTCGCTGCATTCGTTGGGCTTTCGTGGCGAGGCATTGCCCTCGATCGCCTCGGTCGCGCAGGTGGCCTGCATCACACGCACCGCCGACGAGGAGGTCGGCACCGAGTTGCGCATCGCGGGCAGCGAAGTGCAGGCCCGCATCCCCCGTGGCGCAGCACCGGGCACCACCATCAGCGTACGCAACCTGTTCTACAACGCGCCAGTGCGCCGCGAGTTTCTGCGCTCCGATGCCACCGAATCCGGCGCGATCTCAACGATCGTCACCCAATACGCCCTGGCTTACCCCGAAGTGCGCTTCAGCCTGCTCATCGATGATCGGCTGGCCTTGCAAACCAGCGGCGGCGGCGATCTGCGCGAGGCGGTGATCGATATCTACGGTCTCGATGTTGGCCGCCAACTGCTGCCCATCGAGGCGAACTACGGCGAAGGGCGCGAGGCCGTGCGTATCAATGGGCTCGTCTCGCCGCCCGGCGTCACCCGCAGCTCGCGGGGCTACCTACACGTGTTCGTGAACCGTCGTGCCATCGCGGCACGCGGCGCGATCGCCGCTGTGATCGAAGATGCCTACCACACGCTGTTGATGCGGGGCCGCCATCCGCTCGCCGTGATCGATCTGCGCATTCATCCCGCGAGCGTGGATGTGAACGTGCATCCCACCAAGAGCGAGGTCAAGTTCCGCGATTCGTCGCGCGTGTTGGGTGTTCTGGGGCGCGCCATCCGCGATGCCCTGATCGAGAGCGGCGCACGACCCTGGACGGATTCGTCAACGCCCGCACCGTTCGAGGTGGCACAACGCCGCTTCGAGCTCCGACGGATCGGCGATCAGTTCAACTCGCCGCCTCCGACCCAACATCGCGAGGTCGGCGAACCGAACTTTGTCACGCCAACCCTACCGCTAGAGGAGCTCCGCCCGTGGGTTCCTAACGAGCCGCAGTCATCGCCCGACTATTCCGAGCAAGCGCCGCCATTCTCTCCGCCGAGCGCGTCGAGCACACCAAGCCCGTCGAGCCAGCCGAGCCGCTTGCCGCCATTGCGGATCGTGGGTCAGATCAACCAGACCTACATCATCGCCGAAGCGCCCGATGGCATGTATTTGATCGATCAACACGCCGCCCACGAGCGCATCACCTACGAGCGCCTGATGGCCCGCGATGCCGATGCGCCGTTCGAGCAGCAGGGGCTGCTCGTCCCGCTCACGGTCGATCTGCCGCCCACCGCTCAAGAGTTGCTGCTGGGCAATGCAACGCTACTGGCCGAATGGGGCTTCGAGATCGACGACTTCGGCACGGGCCTGCGCGTGCGCAGCGTGCCCGCTGGCCTGTCCGAGGCCAACCTCGCCACCGCGCTGCTGGAGATCGCCGATCACTTGGCCGGGCGCGGCGGCAGCACGCCCACCCAATGGCGCGAAGCCATGCTCACAACCCTGGCCTGCCATAGCTCCGTACGAGCAGGGCAAACGCTATCGCACACCGAGATGCGCGAATTGATCGAACAACTCGAACGCTGCCACGCCCCCCGCACCTGCCCGCATGGCCGCCCGACCATGATCCTGCTGACGCATACCCAACTCGAACGCCAGTTTGGCCGCATCAGTTAGGCCCGAGGCGAAAGCGGGTTTGATAGTGTCTCTGTCCAAACAGATTTGATATCAGACCCTATGGCGAAGCCACATCGACGATAATCCGCATCATCGACGTACTCGTCTGCCCCACCGCCCAAACAGGTATCACCACACGTGAGTTCAACGGCGCCGTGGCAGGCACCCACACGCTCACCGTCACGGGAACCAGCCTGCGTGGGCCAAGCTCCACCTGCTGCGGATCGACCTGCACCTGCCAACCACTTGGCGCAGACGCCCGCAACTGGAAGGTGTCAGCAGCAAGACCGATGTTGCGCAGCTGCAGCGTTATCGTCACCTGCTGCGAGGGTTGCGCCCACAGCAGCGCGTCGGGGCCGAACATCGCCGCCGAGCGCACCGCCTCATCCCAGCCCAGATCGGGCGCGGCGATCCCATCACCGTCGCCATCGACAGAACGAGGCTGACCCTCGAAATCGGTCGGTATATCGGCCAAAAGCTCACCCCGATCCAGCAGCAGCGACTCGGGCGACAATCGGAACGACGGATCGCCCAGCGCAAAGCCCGGCGGCAGCGCCAAATCGCCATCGGTGCCGAGCACCACCTCCCCAAGCGCATCAACCTCGTTCGCGTAGCGGTTCACGAAATGCAGCTCGGCCACACTGCCCTTCTCGGCCTGCACAGCAACCCCGTGGCGAACCAGCACGCTATTGCGCAACTCCACCGTGTGGCCAGCGCCCACCAACACACCAACGCTGTTGGAGACCAAGGTTGTATGGCGGATCACGGTGCGAATCGCGAGGGCACCGGGCTTCAGCCAAAGCGCCGCGCTCGGATGATCCACCATCAACGCATTGGTGATAGTGAGCGCTGTTGTGTTCGTCAATACATCGGAGTTGACATCTAAGCGAATACCACCGCCCTCAACGGCTTGATTATGCTGCATTCGCACATTTAACAGCGTCGTCGTGCCGTTCTGCACCTCCATCGCGCCGCCACGGCCCGGCACGCGCCCGCTGCTCATCGCAACATTCTCGCTCAACTCACTATCGTGAATAGACGTCCAGCTATCAAGCAAGCGCAAACCACCGCCACTACCGGCCTCGGCCACCGCCTCATTCTCGATCAGCCGCGAATCCTCAATGTGAATCGTGCTTTGCTCTGCATACAGGCCGCCGCCCCAAGCCCGCGTTGGGCGCTGCACCTCTGGCAACACCGACGCAGCCCGATTGTAGGCTACCTCGCTCTGCCAGAGCCGCACTCGCGCCGATTGCGCAAAAATACCGCCGCCACGGCCAATCACCGTCGCCTTTTTATCCTTCGCGAACGGACTCACCAAAGCGGCTGTATTGGAGATGATCGAACTGCGCAATACCTCCAGTTCAGCATCGCTCAGATAGATGCCGCCGCCTCGGCCCGAGCCACCGTTATCGGCCACATTTTCGCGCACCACCACGCTATCGAGCGTCACAGAGGCTGAGCGCACAAATAGACCACCGCCTCGGCCAGCCATACTCTCCTTGCTGTCGCCCAAGCCGCCCGTGATCGTGAGATGCGACAAACGGGCCCACTCGACCTTATCGATCACGACGGTTGTACCTCGGCGCAGCCCGTCAAGCACCGTCGGCTCGCCACTGGGCGCGAAATCCGGCGCAGTAAAACCACCAGCGATCAGCACAGGGCGCTTCAGGCGCACAGGCCCCGCGTACACACCGCTCGCCAAACGGATCTCGGCACCAGCGGGAGCCAGAGCTAGCGCACGCTGCAACGTCGCGCAACGACGCTCAGGAGCTAGACAATCGAGGGAATCATTGCCATCGGGAGCAACGTACAAGATCGGCGGACGTAACAAAGGGGAAACATCATCGGACTGGGCGTTTACTGGCAGTACAATGCTCAACAGCACCACTACCACCCAACTTAATCGGCGATAGAAACGAGCAATACAAGCCCACATAACACAATCACAGCCTCTACACGTGGCAAGACATACCCGACCATAGGCTTGATTGCAACTATGAAGTTTCGGTCAGTATGAGATGGATGAATGTAGGGTATCACAACTTTTCGAACAACGACATAACAGTGCTGTTACTATTTTGTCATCTCGGGGGAATCGGCGACATCGCCCCATAGCAGAGCAGCGATATGAGGTGGAAACGTGATCGTCTGCGTATCGTGGCGTAGCGTCACACCGAGCGACGCCGACTGATCCACAACCTCGAATTGAGTGCCAGGCACCAAACGATTCGTCTGCAAATAGCGCATCAACTCGGTATCTTCCTCCGCCTCCTCAACGATCCGAAGCAGCGTATAGAACGTACCGATCGGCGCTTGATCCAGGCGTGTATCGCCGACATAACTCACGCCACGCCCGGGGATGGGGTTCCCATGGGGGCATGTGGTGGCCTGGCCCACCAGCGCCTCGATGCGCGCCTCCAACGTGGGTGAGAGCGCGTGCTCCAAACGCACAGCCTCCTCGTGGATCTGGTGCCAAGGCACATCCAACACATCGACCAAAAAGCGCTCCAACACCCGATGCCGCCGCACCATCGCCTCAGCCAGCGTAAACCCCTCCTCCGTCAAACTGATCTCGCCCCGCCCATCCCGCTCGATATACCCCTGCTCCTCCATCCGCTGCACGATATTCGTCACAGTGGGCGGCGTCACGTGCATCCATTCGGCCAATCGCGCACCGATGACCGGCTCCTGCCGCGCAGCCAGATAATAAATCACCTCAAGATACTCGCGCATCTTCTCGGTGGGACCAGCCACGCCATGGCGTCGCCGCACGTTGGGATGTTTATCGGTCGTCGTCATTGGCACTCACCTCCCAACTAGCTCAAACACTCGCAGCGAACCGCAAATGTCTCATATCTGATAGAAACCGAAGGAATGGCACCATTTTACCATACCAACTTCCTGAAAAACGGTCATACATCGAATATTGCCACAACCACGCCTCGAATCCATCATCTACAGATCACATACTCCGGTGAATGTTTCTTTCGAACATCAAACGCCCGTAGCACATCAAGGCTACGGGCATTCAAGTTATTCAAAACGAAACAGGCCCTGCTAGAAGCAGAGCCTGTTGCGTTCCGGAGAAGCTTAGATTACGGGTTCAAGCCCGAGTTGATCGTGCTGAAGACCTCGCTGACCTTGCCACCGAGCAGGGTCAGAATACCGATGACGACGATAGCGATCAGAACGAGGATCAGAGCGTACTCGACCAGACCCTGGCCTTCTTCCTTAGCGAAAAAACTGCGAAGCATGATGCCCTCCTAAGAAGATAATTGCATTAACGACTACATTTGCAGTATACGCTCGAAAAGGGGCAACCTCAATAGTAGGAAAGTCCTAGCTCTGTTGGTACTTATGTTTAGCTTACTCGGTTCTAAATTCTCATTTAGTACTATTCGCAAAATAATACGCCCAAGAACCAATTTCCGATTCTTGGGCGTGCCGAGAATATGGCTTCCTAATGCCTAGGGAAGTGGTACTACCGCAGCTACGCGGGTGCCGCGACCCACCGAACTTTCGATACCAAACTCGCCTCGAAGCAGCGCTTCGGCCTGTTGGCGTAGGGTTGCGATGCCCAAATTACGCCGTTCGCTCTGGTCCGATAGTACTTCTGCGATATGGAAGCCGCTTCCATCGTCCTCGATCGAGACGTGAATACTATCACCACTCGTTTCTAGCAGCACGCGGGCCTGAGTGGCGTTGGCGTGTTTGGCAACATTATTCAGCGCTTCCTGGATGAACCGGAAGATCGCCACCTCGTAGTGGGTGGGCAGGCGGCTATCCATGCCCTGCAACATGAGGTTCACTTCGAGGTTGTTCTTCTCGCTGAACTGCTGCACGTAGCGCCGCAGCGTCGGCACCAATCCCAGATCATCGAGGATCATCGGGCGCAGGTCGAAGATAAAGCGCCTCGTATCCTGCAGCGTGGTATTGATGGCGGTTTTGAGGCTGCTCAACTCCGCGCGCGCTTGATCGAGATCGCGGTCGAGCAGGCGCTGGCAGATTTCGGCCCGCAGCACGAGATTGCTCATCGACTGAGCAGGCCCATCGTGAAGCTGCAGCGAAATACGAAGGCGCTCCTTCTCTTGGGCTTGGATGATGTTGGCGATCAGATCCTCGCCATCATCGGCGGGGCGACCTCCATTGTTTGCGGCTGTGCCGAGAAGCGGTTCGAGTGCCGTGATCAGCTCGTGCAATTGGCTCTGGCGAGCCTTCTGCATCTGCTGGCGCGACTGCATCTGCTCTAATTGGCTGCGCATCATTTGCAGACGCATTTGTACTTCCTGTGCGGAAGTGTAGAAGTTTTTGATATCGGCCTTGCTATATTTATCGACATTGACTTCGAGGTCGCGCAACCGATTAGAAACGGTCATTTCGCGTTGGGCAAGCTTCTCGACCTCGGTGCTTGTTTGTCGCAGCAAGGTCTCAACCTCTGCCAACTCACGCCGAACCTTCTCCAGTTCGGCGCTGGCTGAGGCGTGCAGTTCTTCCAGCTTCTGGAGAGCCTCATTCGCTGTCACAACCGAACCTCCTATCCCTGCTGCTACTACGAAGAGTGTCCCTGATCCAAAAAAATTATACGTGTTAGAACTAGTGTCCGTCAACCACGATGGGCTATTGACCTGGCAACCTTCAGCGCCCTATAATCAGTCATTGGTGCGAGGCGCATCGCTGGAACTGAGAGTTGCGGCTGGCCGAATGGGAGCCAACTGCGCCCGGCTGAAGCGTAACCGCCACACAGTCCAGAGCGCTTCGAATACGATACGACGAGACATTTTCGAGCGGCCAACGCGCCGATCCGGGAAGATAATCGGCACTTCGCCCACCGAAAAGCCAGCTTGTAGGGTGCGGTAGGCCATCTCGATCTGGAACGAGTAGCCATTCGATCGGATCGCCTGGAGATCGAGCGTTTCGAGCACGCGCCGTCGGTAGCAACGGAACCCACCAGTGGCATCCATCACAGGCATGCCGAGGATGATCCGAGCGTAGAGGTTGCCCCCCATGCTGATCATGCGGCGCAACAAACCCCAATCGGTTGTGCCACCGCCGCGCACGTAGCGCGAGCCGAGCACTAAGTCGTAGCGCGTCTCACAGGCTTGTTGCAGGGCCGGCAGGTACTTCGGATCGTGCGAGAAGTCGGCATCCATCTCAAAAATATAATTGGCACCTTCATCAAGCGCACGCTGGAAGCCTTCGAGATAGGCTGTACCTAAGCCCAATTTGCCTGGGCGCGAGAGCAAGCCAACACGAGGCTCGGTTTTTGAAAGCTCTGCAACAATGGCTGCGGTACCATCGGGAGAGTTATCATCAACAACTAACACGCGAAAACGTGGTAGTTTGAGAATTTCGGAGATCAACGGCCCAATGTTGTCGCATTCGTTATAGGTTGGAATGACAACAGTGCAATCGGGCTCGATCGATATCGAAGCATGAGACAAGGTCTTGCTGCTCCTTACATTATGCTAGGTGACATACACCATACCCTATTATACTCCTTCTCAAAGAGGAGTAATAGGGTGGCTACCGAACGGAACACGAACTATTCGGTAGCAAACCACAAATCTCTTCGCTGTAGTATAGCAGTTATTGAGTAGGTATTTGTATGACGTTTCAGCAACCACAACCACCTCAAGCAGTGGAACAGCCTGTAACTGCACGTTTCGGCTCGTTCCCGACGTTAGAACATCTTTGGGTGCTGATTGCGCTGACATTGTTCGGCGTGTATTTGTCACTTGTGCCGACGCCCCCGCACGATTTCTGGTGGCATATTCGAGCCGGGCAGGTCGTGGCCGAACAGGGTATTCCCACCACGAATATGTTCACGTGGGGCGTCCCTGCCGAGACGCCATACACCTATGCTATGTGGCTGAGCGAATGGCTATGGTTCCAACTGTATCAGATCGGTGGGCCGGTTTTGCTGGTGTATGTGCGCAATCTGCTGGGGTTGGTGACGTTCGGGATGGTGGCGCTTGAGTCACAGCGACGCAGCGGCTCCTGGCGCCTGGCAGCACTGGCGGTCCTGCTGGCTGGCGCGATGTCGATGAATAATCTGATCGTGCGGCCTCAGAACTGGGCATGGCCCATCTTTGCCATTTATATGGTGATGCTGGGGCGCTACACGGCTGGGCAGCTCGCGCCGCGCATGTTGTGGGTGCTCCCTGTGCTGATGGCGCTGTGGGTGAATTTACACGGCACGTTCGTGCTTGGCTTAGTGATGCTCGCGTTGGTGGCCTTGGGCGAGACGATCCGCTGGTGGATCCGCCAACCCGAGGCGCTCGATGGGCGAAGGGTCGCGCAGATCTACCTGATCGGCGCGGTCGCTGGCCTGGCGGTACTGCTCAACCCCAAGGGCATCGGGATCATCGGCTATGTTGGCGTGCTAACGACCAATACGGTGAATATGGATATGATCACCGATTGGCTGCCTCCCACCACGCGCAGCTTGGCGGGACGGGCGTTCTTCGCGGCCATTGTGCTGATGCTGATGGTGTTCGGGCTGAGCCGCCGCCGCCCGACGATCACTGATGTGCTGTTGGTGGGCGCGTTTCTGTGGCAGGCGGTGCAGGGCCAACGCTATGTGGTGTGGTTCGGCCTGTTGGCGATGCCGATCTTGGTGCAGTGCTTATCGCCCTATATCAGCACGATCACACGACCGATCAAGAACAGTATGCGCTTGGCGAACGCGCTGGTGGTCGTGGTGCTGCTAGGCTTTCTCATCGCGGTGCAGCCGGCTTTCAAGTGGCGCTTGCCACTGCCCGATACGTATCAGGAGATGTTTGTCGATTATCCGGGCGCACCGAGCATCTTCAGCGCCGATACGCCACTCGCTGCTGTGGAATATCTGCGCGCGCATCCCGGCGGTCCGCTGTTCAACGAGATGGGCTACGGCTCGTACATCACGTGGGCGCTGTATCCCACCACTAAGGCGTTTATCGATACGCGCGTCGAGCTGTATGATGCCGAGATTTGGAAGGATTACCTCGAGATCAGCAACGGTCGCAATTATCACTCGCTGCTCGTCGATAAGTATGGCGCAACACGGATTCTGCTCGACCGCCAAGACCAACTACGGCTCGCCCAAGCGCTGGAATCGGACGAGCGTTGGGTGCGCGAGTTCAGCGATGGTCGCGCAGAAATCTATACACTTCGCTAATGTATCCCGCTCATCGGCGCTTTTCTGCTCGATGATGTGTTCATTGTTTCTAGGTATGACGTTCTGTTTGGGCCAGCCACGGCGCGCTTGCCGATGCTGCGCCTAGATTGAGAGCAATAGCGTATGTCGCAGGAATCGATCTCGCGCCCTAGCACACCACCCACACGCACTTCAAGCTCCGCGCGGGCGTCGCTGACGCTCGATCATGTGTGGCTTGCGGCTGCGTTGATTCTGCTGGCGCTGCGTCCGCTCTTCTCGCCGATCCCTCCGCACGATTTCTGGTGGCATATGGCGACCGGGCGACTGATCGTGAATACGGGCGCGATTCCTACGGTCGATGGCTTTTCGTACACGCAGTTCGGTCAGCCGTTTTTCAATCAGAGCTGGCTGGCCGAGGTGCTGATGTACGGCTTGTACTGGCTCGGCGGGATCGAGTTGATTGTGCTCGCGCAGTCGTTAATCATTGTGCTGGCCTACGGGCTGCTGCTGCGCCTGTGCTTGGTCGCTTCGGGGAGCATCCGCTTGAGTGTGGTGCTGATCCTGGTGGTGATGCTGGTATCGTTCAGCAATTGGTCGGTGCGCCCGCAGAGCTACACGTTCCCGCTGTTTGCCGCGTTTGTGATGATTCTGGCGAATTATCGGGCAGGGCGCAGTAATCGGTTGTGGCTGCTGCCGCTGCTGATGGTGCTGTGGGTAAATATGCACGGCGCGTTCGTGCTGGGGCTAGCGCTGATCGGCATCACGTTTGTGGGCGAGTTGCTGAAGCGGGTGGTGCGCGGTGCGACGGCAGCACCGCCAGCCGCACTGCTACCTCTGGTGATTTGGGGTGCGCTGAGCGGCTTGGCGACGCTGATCAATCCCCGTGGCGTGGGCGTGTTGGGTTATGTGCGGAGCTTGCTGGGAAGCAGCTCTGTCACAACGCTGGTCACGGAGTGGGCGCCACCGACGCTCCGCGATGCTGACGGCAGCGGGGCGATCTTCTTCATCTTCGTGATGGGGTGTGTGGCGGTGCTGGCGTATGTGCGACAACGCCCCGATCTGACTGATATGCTGTTGTTTGGCGCATTCTTTTGGCTGGCGCTGGGAGCTTCTCGCAATATCGTCTGGATCGGGTTTGTGGTCGCGCCGTTGTTGGCGACACAATTGGCGAGCGCGCAGCCCAAGGCTAGCACGAAGCGCAGGCCCAGCGGCTCGCCGATGCTCAACGGCGTGTTGATCGGCGTGTTGGGGCTGTTGGTGCTGCTCGGCCTGCCGTGGATCAAGCCGCACTTGGGCCTGCCACCCAGCGTCGGCGGGCTGCTCAGCGAAGATACGCCCGTGGCTGCGGTGGAGGCGCTGCGCGCTCAGAACGCCCGTCCCCAACGATTGTTTCACACAGAAGCGTATGGATCGTACTTGATCTGGGCTGCACCGGAACAACCGGTGTTTATCGATACGCGTATCGAACTTTACCCGTACGAGCAGTGGAATGACTACATCATGCTTAGTCAAGGGCTTCAGGTTGAGCAATTACTACAGAAGTACGGATTTGACGGGTTTCTGCTTAATAAAGAGCGTCAGAATGGGCTGATTGAGCATCTAAAGGCAATGCCAGGCTGGATAACGCAGTTTGAGGATGAACAAACGATCTATCTTAGCAGGTAGAGCAAGCTGTGGTATCATGAAAAGCGATCAATAGTGATTCGGAAGATGTGCATATGCTTCGCCGTCTGTTTAACCGAAGCCGTTCGACCTCAAGAAAAGGAACCCCACTTGGGCGCGAATTCAAAGTAGGCGATACCATTGAACAGCGCTTTGAGGTGGAGCAAGTGCGCCGCGGTTTCATGGGCATTGTATATATCGCCCATGATCGTCAACGTCGGCGACGGGTTGCTATTAAAACCTTCCAGAATAAATTCCTTTGGGATGATGAAGCGATCACCCGTTTCAATGCCGAAGCTGAGTTGTGGGTTCGTTTGGGCAACCACCCGAATATTGTGCGGGCCTATGACCTGCGCACGTTCCTCGGCAAGCCGCATGTTGTCGCCGAGTATGTGCACGGCGGCCCGTTGCGCACCTTGGTTGGCCACCTGCAACTCCAAGAGGCGATCGACTACGCCATACAGATCTGCTGGGGCATGAGCTACGCCGTCGAGCGCGCCGCGATCCTCCATCGCGATATCAAGCCCGATAACATTATGGTGACGCTCGATGGTCAGGCCAAAGTGACCGATTTCGGCTTGGCGCGCGTGCTTCCGACGTGGCAGTGGGCCGATCATCTGCGCGACCTGCGCAGCCCTGCCTCGCGCATCCGCACACCGCCCCCCGATGTGCTAGGAGGTACGCTGCCCTACATGGCTCCCGAGGCGATCGAGGGCTCGATCCATGTTGGCGTGTGGACGGATATTTACGCGTTTGGCGTGATGCTCTACGAGTTGTTCACCGGCAAGCTGCCGTTCGACTCGATGCGCGATGAATCGCTGATCCGCATGCATTTTCACGTTGAGCCGCGCGATCCCCGCGATATTAAGCCCACACTGCACAAAGGCGCCACGCATATTGTGATGCGTTGCCTCGCCAAACGTCCAGCCGATCGGTATCAGAGCTTCAAGGAAGTTGAGGAGGACCTGCAACTTCTGCGCAAGCACCTGTTTAGCGAGCGTTTCGTCAGCCGTTGGCCTACCAATAGCGATAACGAACACGAACGCTGGACGGAGATGGGCCTAGCGCATATGGATATGAACGAGTATAGCGAGGCGCTCTCGTGCTTCCGTCAAGCGCTCAACATCGACGATAGCCGCGCCGATAGTTGGCTGAATTTGGCTCGCGCCCGCCTCAAACTGTGGCAGTACAACGAGACGTTGCGGGCGATCGAGGAGGGGCTGAAGCGCGCCACCGATCGCAACGATTTCGGCTATCTGCTGGCGTTGCGCGGCGAGACGTATACGGCGATGATGATGCCGGAACGGGCCATGGCGAGCTACGATCAAGGGCTCTCCTACACCCCCAATTCACCGCGGCTCTGGCGCGAAAAAGGCATTCTGCTGCAGAAAAACGGCTTGCTGCGCGAAGCTCAACAGTGCATCGAGAAGGCGATCTCCTACGATGGGTTCGATTCGCTCGCGTGGCGCCTGCTCGGCGACCTACAGGTGGCCCAGGATCGCCTGCACAAGGCTCGTCGCGCCTATGCCGAGGCGCTCAAGCTCGACCCGCGCTCGGCCCTGACGTGGGCGCGCTACGGTACCTGCCAGTTGCGCATGAGCCGCCCTCAAGATGCGTTGCGCTCGTTCGAGATGGCGCTGCGCCTCGATGAAGAGCTTGATGAGGCGATCAACGGCGCACGCTTAGCGCGCAGCGCACTTGAGAAGAAGTGACCCCATTCAAACCACCGTCGCTCCGACAGCATAATTGCCCCGACCGCAACGCTCTGCTATAATGTGCCCCACACAACAAGCAATCATACTAAGGAGGGGCATGCCGATGGAGCGGCGTGTGGTTATCACAGGAATAGGCGCTGTGAGCCCATTGGGGCTCGATGTGCCATCGCTCTGGCAGGGCATCCGCGAAGCACGCAGCGGCGTTGGGCCTGTCACATTGTGCGATACAACCGGCCTCGAATCTCGCATTGCTGGTGAGGTGAAGGGGTTCGATCCGCTAAATTATATGGATCGCAAAGAGGTGCGCCGTAACGATCGGTTCATCCACTTTGCGCTTGCCGCCGCCGAAGAAGTGATGCGGTCGGCGGAGTTGACGGTGACGCCCGACAACGCCGAGGATATTGGCGTGATCATCGGTAGCGGCATCGGTGGCATCGCGGCTTTCGCCGATGGCTTGTACACGCTGCGCGATAAAGGGCCGAGCCGCGTTAGCCCGTTCCTCGTTCCGGCAATGATCACCAATATGGCCGCTGGGCAGGTTTCGATCCGCTACGGCTTGAAGGGGCCGAACTTCTGCCCGACCTCGGCCTGCGCCACTGGTGCCCATGCAATTGGCGAAGCCGCCGAACTCATTCGGCGCGGCTGGGCCAAAGCGGTGATCGCAGGTGGTAGCGAAGCGCCGATCACGCCGCTCGGTATCGCGGCCTTCGCGAGCGCTCGCGCGATCTCGACCCGCAACGACGAGCCAACCACGGCCTCCCGTCCGTTCGATGCCACGCGCGATGGTTTCGTGCTCTCGGAGGGCTGCGCGCTGCTGATGCTCGAGGATCTCGAATCGGCTCAGGCTCGCGGCGCTCGCATCCTTGCCGAGATTGTGGGCTATGGCCTCTCCGCCGACGCGTACCATATCACCCAACCGGCTGCTGGCGGCGAAGGTGCCCTGCGCGCGATGCGTATGGCGCTGCGCAACGCCAACCTGACGCCCGACGATGTGGATTATGTCAACGCCCATGGCACGAGCACACCGGCTGGCGATGTCGCCGAGACGCAGGCGATCAAGACGCTGTTGGGCGAGCGTGCCTACAAGGTGCCCGTCAGTTCGAGCAAGTCGCAGTTGGGCCACTTGGTCGGTGCAGCAGGCGCGATCGAGGCGGCGATCTCGATCTTGGCCATCCAGAATGATCTGTTGCCACCAACGATCAACCTCAACACGCCTGATCCGGAGTGCGATCTCGACTACGTACCAAACGCCGCCCGTCCGGCACGGATCAACACGGCGATCAGCAATTCGTTTGGCTTTGGTGGCCACAACGTCTCGCTGGTATTCCGCCGTTACAATTAATGATCACGGGCAGCATACTCGATGTGTGCTGCCCGTGATTCAACCAAAGGTATATGGCTTCTTTAGATACGTTGATCGAACGATTGGGTGTCTCCTTTAAGAACCCGCGCCTGCTTCAAAGTGCGCTCGTCCATCGGTCGTTTGTCCACGAACATCCTGAAGAGACTGTTGATCTCGCCAATAGCGAGCGGCTAGAGTTCCTCGGCGATGCAGCGCTCAACTATATCGCAGCCTCGCTGGTGTACAACCGCTTCCCAACGCGCGGCGAGGGCGAAATGACGATCATTCGCTCGGCGCTGATCAACACCTCTATGCTCGCGCAGTTCGCCCGCTCGTTCGAGCTTGGCGCATACATCCGCCTCAGCAAAGGCGATGCTGCTGGGAATGGCCGCGAACGCGATTCGCTGCTGGCAGATACCTTCGAGGCGGTGGTCGCGGCGATCGTGCTCGATAGCGGTTTGGAAGCCGCGCGCGCCTTCCTACAGCCCTTATTCGAACAGCAGATCGAGCATATCCAAATGCACGGCCTGCCGCTCGATTACAAAAGTCGTTTACAGCAACGCATCCAGGCTGATCGAAATATTACTCCACGCTATCAGACCGTTTCGGTGAGCGGGCCAGAGCATCGGCGCGAGTTTGTGGTCGAGGTGTTCGCTGGTGATGATCCACTCGGGACGGGGCGTGGTTCTAGTAAACAGGCTGCCGCGCAGGCCGCCGCGCAGGCCGCGCTCGAATCGCTCAACGGCCTCGATTAGCTACCGTACCCTGCTGATAAAGGCTGATAACGATGACACGGCGCATGCTCATCACTGGCGGAGCTGGCTATTTGGGGGCCGAGCTTGCGCATCAAGCCAACGCCCAAGGCTGGCACGTCACAACTACCGTATTTCGTCAACCTGCAGCACATCCCACCATCCCTCAAATACCTCTCGATATCCGTGATGCTGCTGCGGTTGAGCGTGCGTTTCAGGAAGTCCAGCCCGATGTGGTGGTGCATACAGCGTATCGCCAGAACGGGCCAGACCTGTGGTCCACATGTGCGACGGGTGCGGCTGTCGTGGCGCGCGCCGCCCGCGATGTGAACGCTCGGCTGATCCATCTCTCAAGCGATGCGATCTTCGATGGCACGCGCGAGGGTGCTTATACCGAGGATGACCCGCCAAGTCCGATCACTCCTTACGGTGAGGCGAAGGCCGCCGCCGAGGGCATGGTGGCCGAGATCTTGCCAACCTCTGTGATTGTTCGCACTTCGTTACTGTATGGTGGCTCACGGTTGGGCACGCACGAGCAACTCATCCTCGATGTTGCCGATGGGCGGGCCGACCTGACCTTCTTCACCGACGAGATCCGCTGTCCAATCACAGTCGATGATCTTGCGGCGGCGTTGCTTGAGGTGGCGAACCTGGATTATAGCGGTATTCTCCATATCGCCGGGCCGGAGCCGATCAGCCGCTACGATTTTGCGCGTTTGATAGCCGCAGCGCATGGTCGTTCACCCGAGGTGTTGCGGGCGGGGCTCAGTAGCGAGAGCGGTTTACGACGACCACGTCATTGTACGCTTGATATCAGCCGCGCACAACGCCTACTACACACTCGTCTCCGTGGGGTTAGCGACGTTCTTGGTGCATCTATTGGCTAACTCTGGTGTTCACAAAGCACCATTGAACCACGTGGGGGAACAGCCATGAGTGAGCAATCCGATTCGATTAACCGACTGATCGCCGATCTGCAGAGCGATAACGAGGTTGCCCGTGCCCAAGCCGCCTTTGCGCTTGGGATGCTTGGCGCTCCTGCGGTAGAACCGCTCGTCAAGTTATTGGGCCACAGCGATCATGATGTGCGCCTGCGCTCGGCTTGGGCGCTCGGCGTGATCGGCCCGCCCGCCCTCGAGGCGCTGTTGGAGTTGGCCAATGGCGAGGAGACCACTTTGCGGATCGAGGCTATCCGCGTGCTGGGCGTGATCGGCGAAGCACGAGCGTTGAACCACCTCTTCCTGGGGCTCACCGACCCCGATCCACGGATCGCCCACCGTTCTGCGGTTGCGCTCGGCAAGATCGGCGATCCGCGCGCCTTCCATCCGCTGCTGACAGCGCTGCATCATCCCTCGCCCGATGTGCGTTATGCAGCCACGCATGCGCTTACAAACCTCCATATCCCCGATGCCATTGGCCCGCTCGAACAGCTCGCCAACGAGGATACAAGCACAACCTCGTGGGGCGCTTCGATCGCTGAGGCTGCCAAACGGGCGGCTGAACAGATCGCCTCGTCTAACCCACTGCGCCTAGACGATGAATTTAATCGTGTGCAAACGCTGCTCCAACAACACTCAAAGCATTAAAAAGAGGTTGGTTTCGCCCAACCTCTTTTCTACCCCTCCTACTGCACCTATGCACGATGGGTTATCATGTGTTGTATTGCCCTTATCCTCATTTAATACTAAATCCGGTTGGACAGTGTCAGTCTCAAACCAGTTGTAGCCTGCGGCAGCAAGGTACTTTCCATTTTATGTGGTGTCGATGCGCTGCGACGCGCAGCGCATCGACACCACTTGCGGTGATAATGCTGGTATCTGTTGAAAGGCAGAATCGCGTTATTTATCCAGCATCCCTCTTCGAGTAAGTGAATACTCGGATTTGGTATAATTCATTGATTGCCTAACACACAATACTCTTACAAACAATTATCAAGCTTCAAAAATAAAACATTTACTAAATTTTAATACAACCCATTACAAAGATACCTTAGTATTTTAGTAGCTATAACAAACCTTTATTGACGCTATTTAGGCTTTCTGCTATAATCGCCTCGCACGATAACCAACAAATTAAATCCTTCTCAATTCAGCCCGACAGAAGCACAGCACAAGGATGTTTGTGCATCCAAGTGAGTAATTAACGTATATTGTGAAGATGGCCTCGTGGCCACGACGTCCAAAGGAGACGTAACCTCATTAAGTAAGGTTTACGCCTGTTTTGGTGTATCATAAAATTTTAAAATTCCCCGTTATCGCATACATGTTCTGAAATTGTGTGATTTTAAGGAGGTGAATGGCGGCCTATTAGAGAAAATCACTTGCTTCGGGCGAAGCTACAACAGATTCTTGGTGATTGTGAAAGGAAAATGGGATGCATAAGTCGCGAATCACTTGGCGGCGCAGCGTAGCGCTGGCGCTCTTGCTGGTTCTCATCGTTCCCATCTTAGTAGCTTGTGGCGGTACTGCCACGCCAGCCGCACAACCCACCACTGCACCGGCAGCCGCAGAACCAACCGCTGCATCAGCAGCAGAACCCACGGCTGCCCCAGCAGCAGAACCCACGGCTGCCCCAGCAGCAGAACCCACGGCTGCCCCAGCCGCCCCTGAACCTGCACCAGCAGGAGGCAAACTGACTATCCTCTACTGGCAAGCCATCACAATCCTGAATCCACATCAAGCAACAGGTACCAAAGACTTCGACGGCGCGACGGTCGTGCTTGAGGCACTGGCACGTTACAACCAGAACGACGAGCTTGTGCCATACCTGGCCGCCGAGATCCCCACTGTCGAGAACGGTGGCGTGGCACCCGACGGCACAAGTGTGACTTGGAAGCTGTTGCCCGACGTGAAATGGTCGGATGGCACACCCTTCACTGCTGACGATGTGGTGTTCACGTGGCAATACTGCATCGATGAGGCAACCGCCTGTGTGAATCGCGCTAACTACGAGCCGATCGAGGTGGTTGAGGCGCTCGACCCGACCACCGTCAAGATTACGTGGAAATCGCCAAACCCGAACCCATACATCGCCTTCATTGGCTTCCCCGGCATGATTCTGCAGAAGGCTCAGTTTGGCAATTGTATTGGAGCCGCTGCTATCTCTGATGCCGCCTGCCAAGCCGCAAACCTGAAGCCGATCGGCACCAATGCCTACATGGTTCAGGAACACCGCCCCGGCGATACAGTGCTGTATGTTCGCAACCCGAACTACCGCAATGCTGCCGATGTGTTCTTCGATGAGATCGAGATCAAGGGCGGTGGCGATGCTGTTTCGGCGGCCCGCGCCGTCTGCGAAACGGGCGAAGTCGACTTTGCATGGAACCTGCAAGTTCAGAAGGACGTGCTGGAGCCAATTCTGAACGCTGGCAACTGTGACGCAGTTTCTGGTGGTTCGTTCGGTATCGAGCGCGTGGTCATCAACTTCGCGAACCCCGACCCGGCCTTGGGCGATCTGCGCTCGGAGCCGAGCCAGCCGCACCCCATCCTCTCGGACATCCGCGTGCGTCAAGCACTCAACAAGGCCATCGACCGTGAAGCGATTGCCGCTCAGCTGTACGGCCCGACCGGTGCTGCCACCTGTAATATCCTAGTTGCTCCGGCTACCTTGAACTCGCCGAATACGACGTGTGAGCGCGACGTGGAAGGCGCCAAGGCGCTGCTCGAAGAGGCTGGTTGGGTTCTGCCTCCTGGCGGCGGTATCCGCGAGAAGGACGGCAAGCCGCTCGTGCTGTCGTTCTCAACTTCGATCAACGCGCTGCGCCAAGGCGAGCAGGCCATCATCAAGGCGAACTTGGCCGAGGTTGGTATCCAGATTGACCTGAAAGCCGTCGACGCTGGCGTGTTCTTCGGTGGCGACCCAGGCAATCCCGACACGCTCAACAAGATGTATGTTGACCTGCAGATGTACACCAACAGCCCCGAGGGCCCGAACCCCACCTCGTACTTCGAGGGCTGGATCTGCGATAAAGTCAACTCGTCTGCGAACCAGTGGCAGGGTGGCAACGATGGTCGCTTCTGCAACGAGGAGTTCGATGCACTCTACGAGCAGTACGCGGTCGAGTTTGACGCCGAAAAGCGCGTGGAGATGGCGATCCAGTTGAACGATATCCTCGTCAATGAGATTGCGATCATTCCGCTGATCAACCGGTTCACGCCGAACGGTAAGGCCAAGAACTTGGAAGGACCCACCCACAACACGTTCGACTCGAGCCTGTGGAACATTCACCTCTGGAAGCGCACATCCTAAGCGAAGGGCAACGCGATTGCAGGGCGATACAACCAATCGCCCTGCAATCATCTCACTTTTATTGATCCTCCAGATGTCGTTTCGAGGAGAAGGTCAATGACTAATTATATTTTGCGTCGTCTTTTGATCGCCATTCCAACACTGCTCATCATTAGTTTTGTCATTTTTGCAATCCTCGCGATGGCACCTGGCGATCCCCTAGCGCAGTTCGCCCTCAACCCCGCCATTCCCGAATCCACCCGCCAAGCGATCCGCGTGCAACTTGGCCTCGATCAACCCTGGCCCGTTCGCTATGTCAAATGGCTCGTCGCCTTCAGCCAAGGCAGTTGGGGCATCTCATTCTCCACCAAAGCCCCCGTGCTCGATTTGATCAAACAACGAATACCTCAAACACTCGCTGTTGTAGGTACAGCATATTTTATTGCAATACTGATAGCGATTCCTATCGGCATTATTGCTGCTGTGAAGCAATACTCTATCTTTGATCAAATTGCTACGCTCATAGCATTCATTGGTTTTTCCATCCCCTCATTTTTGACCGGCCTAATCCTTATCTTAGTATTCGCTGTTCATTTACGCTGGTTTCCGATCGTGTATAGCTCAACGCTCAAAGTCGTCGATTGGGCTTCGTTTCAAAAACAAATAAATCAAATGGTATTACCCGTCACCGTGCTGCTGATACAACAAACGGCAGCACTTGCGCGTTTTATGCGCTCCTCGATGCTCGATAACTTGCCGCTCGATTACGTGCGCACCGCCCGCGCCAAAGGCTTAGCGGAGCGGGTAGTGGTGGCACGACACGTGCTGGTCAATAGCCTCATCCCCGTGATAACACTGATCGCCCTCAGCATCCCGACCATCTTTAGCGGCGCGATCATTACCGAAAACCTCTTTCGCGTGAATGGAATTGGAGCCTTGCTGATCACCTCAATCAACAACTCCGATACGCCCGTTGTGATGGCGATCACCTTTATTTTTGCGATGTTGACGGTAGCCTTTAACCTACTCGCCGATATCCTCTACGGTCTGCTTGATCCACGAGTACGCTATAGTTAATCATCAGGAGGAGCACTATGTCTGAGGCGAATCGGGTGATTGATCTTAGCGCATCCAACGAGGCAGGCGCTATTTACGCACTGCAACTAAACGAACTCAATCGGCCACCCCGCACACTCTGGGGCGATGTTTGGCGGCGCTTCCGGCGACATAAATTGGCTATCACAGGAATGTTGGTGTTGCTCTTCTTCGCTCTTTCCGTCATTGTTGGGCCGTCATTGTATGTTGCATGGCGCAGCAACCAGGCCGAGCGAGCAGGCATGCCGCTCAGCGATTTCGATCGCACCTTCACCAAGATGATGGAGCAGCTCGATTACACCGCCCTGATGGCCAAACCGAGCCTTCAGCACCCCTTCGGCACCGATGAACTGGGGCGCGACCTGTTGGCCCGCTCGCTGTACGGTGGGCGCGTATCGCTCTCGGTCGGTGTCGTGGCAATGCTGATCGCGATCTCGCTTGGCACCCTTGTCGGCGCAAGCGCGGGGTTCTTCGGAGGGCGAATCGACCAAATCCTGATGCGCCTGACCGACCTGTTCCTCTCGCTGCCCGTGCTGCCGCTGCTGTTGCTGACCGTTTACCTGTTCCGCGATCCCGTCACAAAGCTACTTGGGCCGATCTTTGGCATTTTCACGATCGTCGTTGTGATGATCGGCGCGCTCGCCTGGATGTCAACCGCTCGCATCGTTCGAGCGCTTTTTTTATCGCTCAAAGAAAAGGAGTTTGTTGAGGCAGCCACGTGTCTCGGCATTCCCCGTAGCTCGATCATGTTCCGCCATATCCTGCCGAACGCCTTCAGCCCCATCATCGTGGCGGCCACGCTCGAGGTCGGCAACGCGATCATCACCGAGTCGGTGCTCTCGTTCCTGGGTGTGGGCTTCCCACCCGACACACCCACTTGGGGGCGTCTCGTGACCGATGGCAACCAGTTCCTCCAGGCTGCCCCGTGGATGCCGCTGATTCCGGGCGCACTGATCTTCCTCACCGTGCTGAGCATCAACTTTATGGGCGACGGCCTGCGCGATGCGCTTGACCCACGCTCACGCCTCTAAACGCCACAAGCCAATCATACAAAAAGAAGGGCGATCATCGCGATCGCCCTTCTACCATCTGCGCACTGTTGCAGAAAGCGCCTAGATATATTCCAACTGACTCACACGTCGCCGCCACTCCGCCTTCATCTCAACCGGCGAGCCTTGGCTGGCCAAGAAGTCGAGCAGCATGCGGGTGAAGATATTCTGCTGATCCAAGAACGGGAAGTGATTGGAGTTCGGCAGCTTCAAAACCTGTTGCAAGTGACCATGGTCCTCTTGCAAATAATTGGCGTGCGAACCATCGACAATATTATCCCGCTCGCCGTACACCGCTAGCAGCGGCAATTCGAGCCGCGCTAAATCGGGACGCAGATCTGTCTCAATAATAGAGGCCAACACACGCTGAACCAAATTCTCCGACAAACTCTCAGTATCTTCAATAATCTCGGCTAAGATCTGCGGATAATCGACATCCAACTGGCGGATCAGGCGTGCCCACACGTTCGTTGGGGTCGAGCGGCCCAACAAGCGCGACAACGCACCAGGCCGCGCCACCGACTGTACCTGAGAGCCTTGGATGGGCGTATTCACCACCATCACTTTGATGAACCGCTCGGGTTGCTCGCTCGCGGCGCGGATCGCTACCATCCCACCTAAGCCATGGCCAGCTAAATTGACCTTCGTGAGGCCCAAGTGATCCATAAACGCATAGAGCAAATTCACATATTCTGCAATAGTAAATTGGCTATCGTGGCGATCGGATTCACCAAAACCCCAAAAATCTAAGGCATAGGTTCGATATCGATCAGAAACATGCTCCATCGTTGGCAGCCAATAGCGCCAGGAGCCTAACCAGCTATGTAGAAAGATTATCGGTTGGCCTCGCCGCCCGACAACCTCAAAATGCAACAATCGATTATCGAGATGAATTGCGCTCACACCACCCACCGAATCACTTAAAACGCGTTACCGAGAAGATCGGCCTATTCATCATCATGTACCGTTTGTGGCTCAGGTTGTGATACAGGTAGAATAAAACTAAAGGTACTTCCCTTATTTGCCTCGCTCTTGACCCACATCTCGCCGCCATGCAACTCGACGAAGGACTTCGCGATCGACAAACCTAACCCTGTACCACCCGCCTCATCGCGCAACGGGTTATCAGCCCGGTAGAAACGACGGAAAAGATGCTGCTGTTGTTCAGGTGAAATACCGACGCCATTGTCCTCGACATCGACCTGGAGCATCCCTGATGGGTTCAGAAAAGCACGTAACTGAATACGGCCCTCTGCGTAGGTATATTTTACCGCATTTGAAGCAAGATTCAGAACAACCTGTGTGACACGGCGAGGATCAGCCGTAATCTCCGGCAAGCCCTCCTCGACTTCCGTAGTCACAACCAAAGATTTGCGATCGATTTCAGCGCGCAGCGTCTGCAAGACATCGTTGAACACATGCTCGATATCGATCTGCTCGAAGTTCAACGCAATCTTCTGCGCATCGATCCGACCAATCTCCAAGATGTCGTTGATCAGATCCATCAACCGATTCGCGTTATTCTTGACAACTCCCAAGAACGACAGTTGACCTTCGCTGACGGGGCCAGCAGCTCCCAACAGCAACAAGTCAACATAGCCCTTGATCGACGTGAGCGGTGTACGCAGCTCGTGCGATACACTCGAAATGAAATCGCGTTTCGCACGATCAGCCTCGATCTCGCGCGTCACGTCGCGCAGCACCGCCACGCTACCATACGGCACGCCATCGGAACTGACCACCGGTGCGAAGTTCATTGCAATCGTCTGAGTAGGCGCAGGGAGTTCGAGCATTCGATTGTGGGCCTTGCCCTGCTCGCGCTCGGCCACTAAACCCTCTTGCAAGCTCGTATAGATCAACTCTGCGCGGTGCAACTGCTCTTCTGTCTCGCCGTAATTGCGCAGATGAGACAGCGGTAAACCCAGCGCGAAATCGGCGGGGATGCCCAACACCAACTCGGCAGCCGGATTGAACAGCACCACCCGCTCGCGCTCGTCCAACACGATAACGCCTTCGTTGATACTTTGCAAGATAGCCTGACGCTTACTGGATTCCTCACGTTGCTCGCCAAGCGCCTCGCCCAACCGCGTCGCCAAGTCATTGATGAACGTGTACAACTCCGCGTTGTGGATTACAATCGCGACCTCGTTGGCGATCGTGCGCAACAACTGCAACTGTGCTTCGCTAAAGTAATCGACCTTGGAGTTCGTCAGGATCAACACGCCAAGCGGCTCGTTCTGCGTCAGCAGCGGTACGGCCACCACCGAACGAACATCGCTCGCGCGCCCTTCTTCACGGAGCCAACGTGCATCCTTGCGCACATCGGAGATACGAATGGCCTCCTGATGCTCCATCACCCAACCAGCGACACCCGGACCCTCGGCGAACGTGATCGGGATGTGCGCGGGCTGGACAGTGCCATCGGTGCTGAGAACCGCTCGGCAGATCAATTCGCGGGTCTGCGTATCGCGCAGCATAATCGAACCGCGCCGCACACCCACCGCTTGCGAAGCCAAGCCCAGCGTCTTGATCAGGATCTCTTCGATATCCAAGCTGCGCGTCAACTCGGTCGTGATCGCGTGGACGGCTTGGAGGCGCTCCTTCTCATCCTTCAGTTGCACGTTAGCTTCGGCCAATGCTGCCGTACGCTCGACCACGCGCTGCTCAAGCTCCGCCGCAAATCGGCGAACCTCATCGAACAGGCGGGCATTACGGATCGCTTGTGCGGCCTGGCTCGCCAACGCAAACGCGCTCTGAGCATCCTCCTCAGTGTACATGTTTGGCTTGTAGCTCGCGGCAAACAGCACACCGATGACTTCGTCGTCGAGCAGCAGTGGCGCACCAACCCACGCGTGCACATCGACCTGACCAGTGATCTGCGGTGCGGCGATCGTCAAAGGAGCATCTTCCATCACCAACGGCTGCCGCGTCTTAACGATTCTCGCGATGTTGCTATCGGCAGTCAATGGGAAGGAGAATTGTTCAACCTGTTCGCGTTGCTGCTCCGACAAACCGCGGGTTGCAGCAACATTCAGCACATCGCCATCGCGCAGCAACAACGAAGCGGTATCGTAGGGCACCAAACGCACCAACTGATCCAAGATCAGCGCGACAATATCCGGCAACTCCATCACGCTGGTCAGCGCTTGGGCCGTTTCGCGCAACGTATCGGCGGCGGCGCGGCGGGCCTGCTCGCTCTGGAACAGCCGCGCACTCTCAAGGGCTTGGCTCGCCTGATTGGCCAAAATCGCCAGCAGCGAAATATCGCGGGCCTGCCAATCGCGCGGCGTGCGAGTGCCAGCCCACATCACACCCAGCGGCTGCTCGTGCGGGCCGATCAAGGCGCCAACCAAACCGCGCACACCAAGCTGTATCGCCTCTGAATTGCCATCCAGCGCCTGCGCAAGGTCGTTGTAGACAACCGGTCGGTCGCTATTGATAATCTGCTGTGTGACGCTATTTTCCGAGATCAGCAATGGCGAAATCTCGCTACCAAGGTTCCCTGCATCGAGGATCACCTGCTGCGTAACGCGGCGGTTCTCATCCAGTTGGAAGACCACACACACATCGGCCTTCAGCAACTCGATAGTGCTCGAAGCGACCATCTCCTGAATCTCAGCGATATCGAGCGTACCAGCCAGCACCACACTCACCTCGTGCAGCGCCGTCAGTTCTTGCACGCTTTGACGCGTCTCGCCGAGCAGGCGGGCATTCTCGATCGCGATCGCGCTCCAGGAAGCCAATGTGCTCAACAAACGCACATCATCCTCACTGTAGGCGTGATCGTGCTCGTAATCCTGAATACCGATCATACCGACCACCTGGTCGGCAGCCATCATCGGCACACCCAGCCACGATTTGATCTTCGGATCGAGCGAATGCACGCCAAGAGCCTTCGCTTGCTCAAGCAGATCGGGACCCTGCAACAGCAGCGGCTCGCGGGTTCGCACCACATACGCGGTCGGGCTATCCTCGGCAGCCGATTGCGGCACAGTAATGCGCTCACCCCGCTCAAACAGCATTGGGAAGGAGAACTGGCCGTACCGAGCGTCGTAGAACGCCATATAGAAATTGGTCGTATCGAGCAAGCGGCTGGTCTGGCGGTAGATCAACTCGAGCAGATCATCAAGCCGCGCCACCGCATTGAGTTGCTGACCAATCTCGTTGAAGGTAGCGAGCTCCTCGATACGGCGACCGCGCTCCTGGAACAAGCGGGCGTTCGTGATCGCGATGGCCGCCTGGTTCGCAACCGTCGAGACAAACCGCACATCGTCCTGATTAAAGGCGTATGGCTCGTAGCTTTGGATATTGATGATACCAAACACCTCATCGCCCGAAACGATCGGCACAATCAGGTACGATTGCTCACGGCGCTCAGGGTGGCCGATGCGATCATCGAAGTGCACCTCCTTGTAGAAGGCGCGATACTCGTCCTCAGTGCTGATCAGCAACGGCTGGCGATGCGTAATCACCCAATGATTCACGCCCTCGACGATCTCACGAGGCGGCAACTCCACACGTGAGCCGCTGTCGTACGCGATCATATAGGTCAGCATGTTTTCTTCGGCGTTGTACATGCCGATGAACGAGGTGCTCACATCGATCACTTGACCCAACTCGGTGTGCAAGCGCTCCAGCACATTCTGCAGATCGAGCGTGGAGGTGACAGCGCTGCCGATATCCTTGATCGCGCTCACCTCGCGCAAACGGCGCTCACGCTCGATAAACAACCGAGCATTCGCGATCGCCGTAGCCGCCTGGCTGGCAACCGTCGTCAGGAAGCGCAGATCATCGGAATCGTAGCTCTGCGCATATGGGCTACTAACCGAGATCATGCCCAAAACATGCTCACCCTGAATAATCGGCACACCCACCCACGATCCGTAGAGTGGCGAACCAATCAGCTCCTTCACCTCTTGAGGCGTGCGCAGGAGGAGCGGATGCCGCTCAAGGATCACCTTGCTGGGCAGCGAACCATCGCCCGCACTGATCGACTGCGTCTTCTGGTTCGGCGCAGGCTTGCCGTTCTCCCAGTAGATCGGGAAGCTGAGCAATTGCGTTGTCGGGTCATAGAGGCCAATGAACGAATCGGAGACATTGATCACTTCGCTGATGCCGCGATGCAACACCTCCAACAACACATCGAGCTCCAGCGTGGCGTTCATCGTCTGGCTGATGCGGTTGAGTGTCGTCAGCTCAGTGATACGCCGCTCGCGCTCCTCGAAGAGTTGGGCGTTCTCCATTGCAATCGCGGCCTGATCGGCCATACCCGAAAGCAACTGAACCTCATCGGAGCTGAACTCGCGCCGCTCGATCGTCATAGCCGTCAGCACACCAACGATCTTCTCGTGGTAGATCACCGGCACGCCCAAGAACGATGTCAGCTTATGCTCACGGTTGAAGTACGGGTAGATCGAGCCGCCGTGCTCCTCGACGTTCGCGATCGCCAGCGGTTTGCCCATCGCAGCCACGGTGCCGGTCAAACCCTCACCGATCGGCACGCGCATCTCCAGGAAATCCTCGCCCTCAATACCAGCCATCGCCGAAGGCAGCAGCGTGCCGTTCTCATCGATCGTCCAGAGGGCCACCGAGTTCACATGCAGCTGACGCCCGACCACCTCCATCAGCGAAGCAAGCACTTCGCGAGGCTTCAGCGACGAGCTCAACACACGCGCGGCCTCCAACAAGGTCGAAAGCTCACCGACCTTATGCTGCAGCGCAATCGCACTCTGCTCGGTCTCATTAAAGAGCCGTGCATTCTCAAGCGCTGTGGCCGTCTGGTTCGCGATCGTCTGGCACAGCTCGATATCCTGCGCGTTAAAGACGCGTTGCTTCCCGATGCTATCGAGACCGATCGTGCCGATCACACTATCGCCGACGATCAGCGGGATCAACGCCAACGAACGGACATTGATCTCGCGGAACAGTTCGTGCGACGGCTCTAGTAACGGATCGTGCTGGGCATCGAGCACTACCAATGGGCGCTGATGCGTATCGATCCATTCAATCGAAGGGTTATTTGAGAGAGGAATAGTGATGGACTTCGGCAGATCGCTCGGCAGATATTCGGCAGCAATCGTACCGATACCAGCCCGTCGATCGAAGAGCACCACGCGCGCCTGCTCTGCGCCTGTCGCACGCACCATCGCCTCTAGCGCGGCCTCGAATACATCGCGGATCTGCAGAGTCGATGCAGCCGCCGATGACACACGATTCAAAAGACTGAGTTGCTCAACCTGCTCCTGAGCGCGCTCAAACAGATGCACGTTCTGCACAGCGAGCGACACCTGCGCGCCGATATTGCTGAGCAAGCGCTCATCTTGCGCGCTGAAGATGTTGGGGCGGTGGCTACTCACCGCCAACGTGCCGATAGCGGTGCCATCGTGGGCATGCAACGGAATGCCCAGGTACGAGCGCACAACATCGGTTTCCTGCTCGAACAAGGGCGCGATCTCGGGGTTCTCGGTCGCCAATGCCGCGCTATCGTTCACACGCAACGGAGCATCATGTTCCACAACCCAATCGCCAGGGCGATGCGTATTCATCTCGGGCAGAATATTCTGCACCTCATCGACGAGCACTTCGCCCTTATCGATCAGCAACGAAGTCACTAAGCCGTAGGTACGGTGGAACAACGTAACATACGTGCGTTCGGCACCGAGGATCTCATGCAGCACATGATGAATACCGAGCGTCATGGGCCGCAGTTCGAGCGTCGAACTCGTCACGCGGCTGATCTGGCTCAGCGCATCAAGCTCAGCGATCTGGCGTTCACGCTCACTAAACAACCGAGCATTCTGTACGCTCAGCGCAACTTGGTTTGCCACCGTGGCCAAGAACGACAGATCGCGCTCGCTATAGCGATTCGGCTGCACGCTCTGCACAGCAAGAACGCCAACGACCTCGCCATCGCCGATGAGCAACGGCACACCCGCCCATGAAGCCATCGCCCGACGGTACTTGCCCCAGAAGCGTGGCCGGAAGCCTCGGGCCTTCGCCTCTGTCTGCAGATTAGAGAACAACAACGGCTGACGATTCTCGATAATCCAGGCCGTCATGCTGCCTGGCGTCGGCGCCTCACTGCGCGGCTCGAAGCGCGGCCCTTGTTTATCGACCAGCAGAATATTCGTGATCTCGCGGCGAGGCTCATCGTAGACCAAACAGAAGAAAGCATCGACCTCTAAGAAGCTCGACAGACTCTTGTAGAGATGGAAGAACATCTGCTCCAAGTCGAGCGTCGAACTCGTGATGCTTCCGATCTGGTTGATGACGTGCAACTCAGAGATACGCCGTTCGCGCTCGCTGAACAGGCGCATATTCTCAAGCGCGATGGCCGCCTGATCGCCGAAGATAGACAGCGGCTCGACCGTGCGCCGCGTAGGACGCATACGATCATACGGATCATCGACCGAAATCAAGCCGATCAACTCACCGTTCATCGTATACAGCGGCATCAGCAGCAGATCATTGGCCTGCCATTCATCACCAGCACGCTCATCGGTGATCGTCGTGTACGAGAACGAACTAATATCCTCATTGCCGAGAAGCTTCGCACTCTCCTCGGCTGGGATGAAGTAACAGCGCCCCAACCGAAACTGGGGGATCAACAGCCGATGCACCAGGTCGAGCGAGAACCGGCCCTTACGTAAGCGCTCCAGTTCGGCCAGAGGCAAGCCCGCGCCAGTCACGACACGCAAGACATTGGGCTCATTGGCATCGAGCAGATTAAACACCACCGAGCGGAAGCCAGCCGTCTCGACAATACTAAACGCAATCTGCTCCAACACATCTTCGATCGAGCGATCGGCACGCAGCGCCTGCCCAATCGTCAGCACCTCATTGAGCAAGCCAGCGCGCTGCTGAAGCAGTTCACGTTGGCGCCGCTGCTCCTCGTAGCGTTGCGCGTTACCAATCGCCAGCGCCGTTTGGTCGGCCAAGGCGCGAACAAACTCTAGCGCCTCGTGATCGAACGCCCGCGCCGATTGGCTATGCAGATTAACGACACCAACAACCTGTTCCTCGTAGAAGATCGGCACGGCCAGCACTGAAACAGCGGTCGAGCCAACCCCCAACAGCCGATCATCGCGCATCAGCGAATCGACGATCACCGCCTCGTTGCGCATCAAGGCATCGTCCGCTGCGGTGTGCGTCCCGCTGATCTCCACATTTAAGAGTTTATGGAACTCCTCATCAGTGTAACCGGCGGCAGCGACAACCCGCGCCAGCGTATCGTCATTCGCCTCACGCAGCGCGATATAGCCCTTCGGCGTTTCCTCATTCTCGTTATGTTCAGTATCCGAGCTATAGCCCTGCAGCGCGACATCGGGCTCCTTCATCTCGCCGCTCTCGTACTGCGCCACATAGCCACGCAAGGCGATATACCCCTGCGTCGCCAAGGTCGCTCGTAACGCCTCTTCCAAAGCGAAGCCCAAGATGTTATGGAGATACAGCGTTGCAGTTAACTGGCGGCTGATCCGTTGAAGCGCCTTCAATTGCTGGAAGCGTCGCCGCAGCTGCTCATCGGCCTCCTCGTAGCGACGCGCATTCTGGATAGCCTGAGCGGCTTGGCCAGCCACAATGGTCAGCAAGCGCTCATCGACTGAGGAAAACGCATTTGGGCGTTCACCCAGCAACTTGAGCGTACCCATCAACTGGCCACCGACCAACAACGGAGAGCCCAAGAAACTCTGCGCTATCACGCCGGATTCCAGGGTACGGGCAATTGGTCGCGCGGGGGGATTCTTGAAATCGTCCAAGCGCAACGAACGGCGGTTCTTTGCCATCCAGCCAGTCAGGCCATCCGACAACTGGTACGCCAACGGCATGCTATCTTCGCGGATGCCGTGGGCCAAAGCCACATGCAGCACCTGATCAGCCGGATCGAACAAGCAAATCTCGATAGCGGCGTACGACATCAGCGAGCGTACCGATTCGACGATCGCATCAAGCGTCTCGTCGAGCGCCAAGTCTGCGCCCAAACGGCGAGCGATCAGCTGCAACTTTTCCAACTCGCTCGCACGCTGCTGCTCGGCAGCATACAACTGGGCATTAACGATCGCAGTGGCAACCTGATTCGCCAACGTCTGCGCAAGGTTGATCTCGGCGCGAGAGAAGTTCTGGCGCTGCTCGGAGTAGCCGATGCTCAACAGGCCAACCGTACGATCCTTTACCTTGAGCGCCACCAACAACGCACTGCGATAACCGAACATGCGCAGCACTGCATCGGTATCGGCAGCACGGTGCTGTTGGCTATGCGCCGCATCGAGCACCAACGTCTCGCCGGTGCGCATCAACTGGTCGATCGCCCGATAATTCGCGAAGCGATAGCGTGGTTTCGTGGTCTCATTGTTCGGGTCGGCACTGTACGAAGCTGCTTCATACAACGAGCCTGCATCATTCGGGTCGATCAACTGGATCGCACAACGCTCGGCACCCATCGCCAGCGTGATATTCTCGGCGACCCGTGTAAGCATCGGCTCCAGTTGCAACGTCGAGCTGATGACCTTGCCGTTCTCATACAGCACAAACAGCTCGCGGGCGCGCAACTGCTGCTGCGTCACCAACTGCGCATTCCGCACAACCAACGCCGCCGGCTGTGCGAATGTTTCGATCAGCGCCTGCTCGTTAGCCAGAAAACGCTTATCGGGTTGCGTATGAGCCAGCGCAAGCACGCCAATCAACTCATCCTGCACCAAGAGCGGCACAACGATCCCCGCGCGGTAACGGCCATCCTGATCGACGGGATACTGCCCTTCATAGGTCGTATAATCGTCAATGACGAGTGTTTGGCGCGATACCATCACCTTCCCAAGCGGCCCTTGGTTAGCTTGAATATGCACCAACAACGACTCTGGCTCGACCCCGTGGCTGATCAACGGCTCAAGATTACCATCCTCACCGATCGTCCAGATACCTGCGGCTTGAGCACCACTCAACTCGACCACTCGCTCAATAAGCGAGCGCAAGGCAAGGCGCAAATCGGTTTGACCGAATTCATGCAAATTCAGCGAAGCAGCTGCCTGAAGCATTGCAATTTCTTGCTGGTGTTTTGCTTCAAGCTGTTGCTGTTTCGCCTCGCGCAAATGATGGGTAATCAGCAGCTCAAGCTGTCGAGCAAGCGCCTGCAAAAACGCCGGAGGTAAGGAAGGCTCAGGAGAAGGGGGAGCGGCGAGCACCAATGTACCAACTTGCTGCTCGGCACAGTGCAGTGGCAGTTCGATCAACGAGTCATCAAGCCGATGCCCATTGTGAACGAAAACTTCTTGGAGTTGCGAATCCGTCAGGCCCCAGCTAGCACGCGCCTCAGAGTCTACGGATGCCTGTAGTACGAAAACTCCCCACGGGCAAGCGAGGTGTGAACGCAGGATCGTAACAACACTCTGCACGAAGCTTTGCGCGTCCTGCATGGTTGCTTGGTTCTGCCCACTATCCGCAAGGTTGGCAAGGAGTTCCCATGCACGAACTTGCGGTCCCGCTACCGTTGTCGAGTCCATATTGAGGGCCATGCTCCTTCCAGAAACAGCCGCACTAGCTATTGCTGGATGGGTGGTACGTTAAGGTGAAGAATGTAGGAGCCAAGCAAGGCTAGAGTGCGAGTGGGTATGCAAACATCACTCGGCGCTCAGCCCATTGCGCTCAGGCTCGTCCATAACTAACATGACTCTTGCGACCCTGATCGCGTGCTTCGGCCAACGCCTTTTGGCGAACCTCCTCGGCAGTTTCGCTCAATTCACGAATATCGTAAAAGGGACCATCATCGCTGGTAAGCACACCGATCGAAAGCGACATGAGGGGCACTTGCCGAGGATTTCCAGCATCATCATTAACCACAATATAGCCGTTACGGCGATCTTTATAATTGTAGTGAAGACCAATCTCGGCATCAAAACGTTCGGCAAGTTTTTCGCAGATTGCGCGTAATTGTTCAGGCGTGGAAGTCACGATAAAATCGGGGCCAACCACCATCTGACCAATGAAATCTTCAGCACTACCCAACTCGTTAACGACCTCGCTCAGCAACAATGCGCTAAACTTGAGCACATCTTCGCCGACCACGGCGCCGTATGCTTGGGTAAAGGTCTCAAAACCGTTGATATGGAGTTGAGCCAAAGCCCAGCCGGTGCCCGAGAGCAACGCCCGATACTGTTCGTTGATCAGTTCGGCGGTAGGCAAATTCGTCACCGGGTGCGCCAGGTTCTTCTGACGGGCCCGATCGAGGGCGCCCTTGACAATGGTATGAACTTCTTCAATATCAAACGGTTTGACAATATAATATTCTGCCTGAACCTCACCGAGGCCCTTCAGGCGATCCTGTTTTTCACCACGTGCTGTTAGGAAGATAATCGGGATATGACGCGTACGGGCGCTTTGACGCAAAGTACGCCCAATATCGTACCCCTCCATATCAGGGAGGTTGACATCCAACAACGCAAGGTTCGGCGGCGTTTTGCGGCAGAGTTCAAGAGCCACCTGACCGCGCATCGCCGTCATCACCTCGTATCCCTGCGATGTGAAATAGATCTTGAGCAGGCTAGAGATGTCGGGAGCGTCTTCGACGACAAGAATCTTTTCTTTGCTCACAGGGTAGTCCTCTCTATTGCCGCACACGCGCTGATTTAGGCAGCGCCATCTGAAGCGGTTCAATAAATGACGTATCGGTGTCAACCTGAGCCGCACCCTTAGGGTGTGCATCTATATCAAACCGCTGCGGCCATTTATAGACAGTGCGCGTTAACTCGCCATTCTCATCGGCCTCAGCATCGTCGCTACGGGCCAGATGCTGGACGTTCCGGCTAACTACAGCTTCTTTATCTGCATAGATCAGAGTTGTATTTGAGCCGATCATGCGCGCAGGATAGATCACAAATCCGCTACCAATTTTGCAGTTATGGCCGACCGCAGAGCCAAGCACTGGTAGGCCCACCTCGTGTAGTTCGCCTTTATGAAACGTTTGGAGAGGTCGATTCACGAGGTCGAAATCGGTAAAGATATTCCCAGCCCCAATGAATGTATTTCGCCCGACCACACACAACTGCAAACAGGAGAGTTGCGCGACCATCGAGTTATCCATCAAAGTAGTCATAAACAGACTAGCATTGAACGGCAGGTAGCAGCGGTCGCTCACGACACTGAGCATCACTTGGCAACCCTGCATAATATTGACATTATTGCCGATCAAGCTATTTGTGATAACCACGCCGGCGCCGATAGTCACATTATTACCGATAACAGTTGGGCCATGGATCGTTGCAGTTGGGTCGATCGAGCAATTTTTCCCCACTTTGACCATGCGAGAGCTGGCCAAAAAGTGATTGCGCCATGCAGGTGAGAAGGGATTAAGCTTATGGCCCAGAGTTGCGAAGGAGACCGCCAGCTTCTCCTTCCAACTCTCCTCTACTAATTGCTCCTGGATACGTCCCCACGAAAACACACCGAATGGCGAATTCGCCAAGAAAACGTGTACCCAATTTTCAATCGAGAGAAAGGGTTTGCGGGGAACCTGAAAAACCATGTCGCCCTGATTCGGCGCCATGTAGCTGGGGATGTGGTAATAACCCATCTCACGCGGCTCGGTATCGATCACCAAGGGCTGTGGTTCTTCGTCGATTCCGTTGGGATAGTAAAACAGATCCGCCAGGAACACATTCCGCTGGAGATCGAGACGTATGCCATCCTGCAGACGCAGGGCATGAGTCGTAATGGCTTTATCTTCGCGCGCGAACGCTATTTGGCAAGCATGCCCACTCGCTCGCGCTTGAGTGATAAAGCTATCGATTAATAGGTCGTTAAAGAAAAGGTTATCCCGGTGAACTAGAAGCTCCTCGCGATCACGAGGGATCTCGGATAACGAGTCCACTTCCAATGCGCCCCGGCAATGAAACGCCAACAAGTCGCGCTGGAGTAACCAGAGCGGCTTGTTGAGAATGCGCAAATCGCGTGCCGGCTCGCCGAATGGGGGGATGACTGTTCGATCTCGTATGACGATACGTTTCATGAGCTACTGATCCCCTTTCTGTCGGCCGGAGGCGAACGAGTAGTGGACCTCCTCCAGGGCGGCTGCCCCCTTTACTATACTAGATAGCGTCTACCCATCTCAAGGCCTGCAGATTACAGTCGCATTACGCGATACAGACCTGACAGGCACTGCACGTAACATAGGCATAGGCGTCAACGCCTATGTTAATCTACCGGATCTTTATCGATTGCAAAGGTACAAGTGTTGCCACCAGTGCCTCGGCACTCGATCTCTTCCATATGGAACGAGTGGCCACCGGTCACCCAGGTTAGCGCTTCTTCGAGAATACCCTGTGCCAAATGGCAGCATGGTTTCTCACTATGGCGGCCCCAGCAGACCGGACATTTCTCGATCACATAGATGAATTGACCTTTGCGCTCTTCGACGTGTGTTGGCTGATCACTAAAGCGGTCGAAAGTCTGCGCAGTTGCATTGAGCGCGATCTTCATCTTCATCGTCATCGGCATAAGTTTAAGCGCGAGGTCGGCCATGCCGAGCAACGGCCCAAACTCCTTAAGGCCCAAGTTGAAAGCATAGCGACCGGCGCGCAACTCCATACCACGCGCGCCTCGCGGGCCATACATTGTCTCGGTTGCCGCCGAAATCGTCGTCAGATCAGAGAAAGGGAACTCCCGCTTGAGGTTACTTGGTGGGTAGTTGTTCACTAAATGACGCGCACCCGACAAGTTTAATAGGGCGTTGACGCCATTACGCCCCATGACATCCTCAAGGCTGATCAGATAAAGACGACCGATGAGATTAGGGTAAAATCGCGGCTCAAGTTCGTTCGCGTTGCCACGCTCGTCTGGCATTGCCCGGCTCCTTCGGGTCTAGGGGTGGAAGGCATGCTGAATTCTCGCGGCCCAGAAAAGCTGCGCTCATTGTACACGATGGTCTAGGGATCGTCAACAGCGTGAAAAGGAACTTCTGGGTTGTGTCTCGCTAGTACCATGAACTTCCCCGCTTAGAATGCGGTACCATCGCACTACAATATGGTGCCATAAATGGGGCAGTAAGGCAAGTCTCAAAATGGGTTCTCTTTTGAGATTTTCTTGTAATTTAGTGCGGCTTGGTCGCGCTGCTAGAATGCGAGCTGGCCGTTGAGCCCAACCCCTCGTCGGACAGGCCGTCCCGCAGCCTGCTTATAACTCAATTGTCAAACGATATTAATAATTTGGTTCGCCGAGTCTGCTATACTACCATTGTATGGTACAATTATTTTATTATTAATGATGCGGTGAGGTGGCGTTTATCAATATTTCTTCCCTATTTCTTTCATCTTGCATGTGGTTCTATGCCCACCTCCGCACAGCTGAGCCTCCCCTATACTCAGTTTCTTACTCCATAGATTATTTATGAAACCATAAACTGTGATGATCTTGGGATCATGGATTTCTACCAGAGTGATAGTGATATAACAAGGCCTGCTATTGCATCTTACAATATACTTGCGATGATGAAATGCATCCAAGTAGGAACGATAAGGAGTTGTTATGCGATTACGATTATCTCAGGCGTTGCATTATGTATTATTGGCAATCCTCCTTCTATCCCTCGTTAGTTTTAGCGGGGCAACCAGTCCATCCGTTCAGGCGCAGGATGGCTCCGACGATCCCCAATCAACTGTGCAGCCTCAAGATGTTGTAGAGCCACAAGACATGCCCTCCATGCAGGTGGTGGTCAAAAACGAGGATGGTACCTGGAATGAACAGCAGGTGACAGTTGAAGATGAACGCCTTGAGCAACTTGTCCCGACTGCAACTCCTACAACACTTGATGCACAATCCACCGCAGATACACCAAGCGTCGATGCTGTGGAGCCGAGTTTGGTGCGCCCCTCAGACACCCAACCCGATGGCACCTTTAAGATCAATATTGTCTCGAAACTGAAAGCCCATGCTGATGAGCGTGTGACGTATTCGATGTACTTTACGAATACGAGCAATTTGACCTACAACAATGTGTTGCTCGAAACTAGCATTGGCAATAATCAAGCCTATACCGGCTGTAGTAACGCACCTGCGACATGTCTGTTTACCTATACGGGCACATTAAGCCAGCAACCTTTCATTAAAACCCTTTCGGGGAATACCAATGGTAACAACTATGGTGCCCGAAAGGTCGTTTGGGCGTTAGGCACCGTTGCACCCCAACAGTATGGCAAGATCGACTACACAGTGCGCGTTAACCCGGCGGTCTATCCGCAAACAAAAAAGGCGGCTGTGGTGTTAGGTAATACGGCTGCGCTGTATCGGGATGACAGCATTAGCACGGCCACTGTGCTCAATAGCGACCAATGGGGTATTTTGGTCCATGGGCCAATTTTCAACCTGAAGAAAACGGTCGACAAGACTCAGGCACTCCAAGGTGATGAGTTAGTGTATACCATTACAGTCGGTAATGCGACAGCACCAGAGGATCAGCCTGGAGGTAAGATTCGTGACGACGCTGAGGATGCAACGAATGTTGTCATCTACGACGATGTTCCAGACCAGTTAACGAACGTTGTTCCTATAAATACTAATGATATTACTGGCGTTGTTAGCACCGTGAACGGTCGCACACGCATCACTTGGACCATCGACAGGCTCGACAGGAATCAATCTCGCGAACTCCGGTTCAGTGCTCGTATTCGAACCGATTTAGCTGCAAACAATTGTAACAATATCAACAATAACCAGTACGCCGTTACGAGCAACGAAATCCCAATGAAGTCGGCGACCGAGCGCTATACCATTTCGGGAGCGTCTGTCAGCACTCAATTGTTCCGACCAGTGGTTCTGCAAGTACAGGCCTCGCCGAACCGAGTGTATATTGGCGAGACGGTTACTTGGCGTGTAACGGTGAAAAACAATTGGAGTTCGCAACTCAACCCTGTGACCATTAAACTGTTCCTTCCATCCGCCTTCTCTTACACCAGCAGTGGGGATGGAGGGGTCTACAACAGTGTTGATAATTCGGTCACTTGGAGCAATGTGACGATTCCTCAAGGTACGTTCGCATCACCTGGCAGTAAGCAACTGACTGTACAAAGCACAGCGGGTATTGTCATCAATGCAAACGAGGCGATCGCCCAAGTGATGTCGTTGCCAGCGAATGTGCCCATGGGCTGTGTCCAAACCATCAAGGGTACAGCGAATGTCGAACCGTTGCTGTCAGCAACCAAAACGGTGAATGTGTCAACCGCAGTGCTGAGTGGTACGAATGTTATTTACACGGTAGAGCTCAGCAATCGCTCGTCTACACCGATGACCGATGTGTCGCTGGTCGATACGCTGCCAATTAACTCCAATATCCCGTTTGTCTTCGTACAAATGCTCGATGGTGGGCCGAACCCCTCAAGCGTGAGCTCTACAACTGTCAGGTGGGATAATCTCACTGTACCGGGTGGTTCCGCTGCAAACCCAGGACGTACCGTTTTACGTTTTGTGGTGACAGCGCGTGGTTTACCAGGCCGCTGTTTGAATAACCGCATAAAACCAGACAGTTCACGAAGCCAAGCGCGAGAGGTCAATAGTGCACAGGTTTGTATTGCTTTTCCCTGGAGTATAACAAAGACGGTCGATCGAAACTCGGTGAACCCTAACGATTCGAATCGGTTGCTGGAGTTCACGCTGACCTTTGAGAGCCATATCAACAAAGATCAAATGATCGTGCCCATGGATCGGTTCACAAAGCCAGCGGGTAACTTCTATACCTTCAAGCAAATGTTGGAGGGGCCGCCTCCCGAATCGGTGATACCCGATCAAAATGGGTTTATTTACTGGGATGAGGTTCTGCTACCAGCCAATGGAAAGTTGACCTATCGTTTCACAGTGGAGTTACCACTTGATGGGACTCGTATCCGCGCTGGAGATTATTGTAATCGGGGCTGGATGGAGCCGATCGGCGAGGGATATTCCATCCTAACAGGTGCAGATACCTGTGTACGCGTCAGTGCCATTGAGATGCGTATCACGAAGAGTGTCAATCGAGGCACTATTGCTTTGGGTGAGCAGGTGCGATTCACTATTCAGGTGAATAACCAGAGTGAAACACAAACAGTGTCTCAGTTGGTGCTCAGTGACACACTGCCGATCCATACCACATTTGTCGCGACAAGCCCCGGCAGCACTCCTCCAACATCAGTCACAACACAGCCAAATGGGCAGCAGTTGTTACGTTGGGAGAATGTAAGCGTACCGCCAAAAACGACTTACACATACGAGTATATAGCACGAATGCCTCACTTAATCGGAACGTACCGTAATGGCGTTGAAGTGCTCGGCGGGAATCCCTTCCCCAATCTAGTCTGTAATGGTGTTACAGAAAGTGGCAACTGCTACGCGTACCGCGATGTTGTGGTGGAAAATAAGATCTCTACAACCATCGAGACAACGCCCACCAATCCACAACCTGGGGATGAACTGACCTATCGTCTCTCGATCATTAATAACAACAACATTATTTACGAGAACGTCGCGATCTCGCTGACGCTCCCGCTCGGTTTCTCGTTTATCGAAATGACGAATGGTCCACAACCCGAATCTCTAGGGAACCCGATAGTTTGGAGAAATCTGCGGCTTCCAGTGCAACAAGGAGCCACCCCTGGACGTATCTTGCTCGAATTTAAGGTGAAGGCGGCCTCGGGATACGGTGTGTTCTATTCGTATGTCCATGCGACAAGTACAACTGGTATTATCCCACCCGCCGATGAAGGTGGTGAGGTGCGTATCATTCCTCCATCGCCTGCGCTCACCTTGGTCGGGCCGAATCTGGCAGAGATAGGCTCGGTTATCCAGTTCCGCATTATGCTGGTGAATCCGCTCAGTTCACCGCTTACAAATGTGGAGATCATCAATGTCCTGCCTGAAGGGTTTACGTTCGAGGGCGTTGATGATGAAAGCCCCGCACCAGAGGAAAATGGGCAGACGCTCAAGTGGACTATCCCGCAAGTTCCGGCGATGAGTAGCTCTAGCGAGCCTGGATTGGTGGAGATTGTGTACTATGTCCGAGTGCCCGATACAGAAATGATCGCAACCAATACGGTTACAGCAACGGGTGGAGGTGTGGAGATCGACCAAACCTATAACTCGATCGAGTTGGCGGTGACGAAGATTCTCTACCTGATGCTTCCTGTGGTCCTTGTTAACTCATAACCTTCTCTCAGTGAGAAGGCTTGGCTAGCAAACTCAGAAGGGCGTGTAGGTGTTCTTACATGCCCTTCGCGCTTGTCATACCATGTCAACTTATAATTGTATTTAGCCAGCAATGTAGTAACGGAAGTTAGATATGTTGGATACAATTCGCTCGATAAAAACAACAACTTGGCTTGAAATGGGCTTGTTCTTGGCCCTGTCGATAGGATGGGTGGTTGCGTACATCTCTATGGATCCTATCGATGGTATTGGCACAGATTATTATCCAACGTATCGAGCAGGAAAGGCCATTTTAGATGGACAGAACCCCTATGGTCCTGAGATCATTGCGGAATTTATTGCCACCTGGAAGGTCCCATATCCTGCTGTTGGTTATGTATACCCGCTCCCGCTAGCCTTTAGCATGCTACCGTTTTCGTTACTTCCATTAACAGGTGCAATTGTTGCCTGGATTCTTGTTGGTGGATTAGGGTCCAGCGCTGCTATCGGTCTCAACCCTAACTGGCGACAACTAGTGCTGTTGCCGCTCTGTTTTATGCCGTTATTTAATGCAGTACTGCTCAAACAAGTAACACTCGTATGGTTTGCTATTGCAGTATTACTGCTGTTTTCAATGCAAACTGAACGGACTTGGTTGGTGGGAATATGTATCGCCTTGTTGCCAATGAAGCCGCAAGTCGGTTTTTGTTTTATGCTGGCTGGAGTATTGTGGGCTTGGCAGTGTAATCGTAGAGCCTTACTCTGGGCCGCTGCTTGGAGCCTCGTGCTGTGGGGCAGCTGTTTTTTGATACAACCCACTTGGGTCAGTGATTGGCTTGCTAGTGTTATGCGCTATAATCACATCGTATACACTGCTCATTTATGGCCTTGGGGAGTGCTCTTACTGATCGTCTCCTGGCATTTGCCTTGGTATACGCGATTAGGCGTTTTACACTCACTTTTCATACCCATCCCAGACTCTTATGCGCTCCTACCATTATTGTTGGTTTGGGTCGCGATCGGAGGGCGATTAGCAGTAGTGGGTAGTGCTTTCTCTTGGTTGGGGATCGTGCTTGGCCTGCCAAATACGGCGTTGGTTTTGATTGGAACAACGATTATCCCACTGATTCTCTGCTCCACCTGGCATTGGCGCGAACAACAGCGCCACAAGAGGGAACGACAAGATAACGATCATGCCGCACACCATCACTGGTTCGATCGCGATGCTGGCGCCTTTTGGCATTAGGCCAAAGGGTACGTTGCTGGCGCGGATGCTCCCACTCGCTCAGGCGTTGAAGCGCCGTGGCTACCAGCCAACGATTATTGCTCCGCCCGTGCTCAACCCACAAGATGCAGGCCGCCGCGATGTGTATGGTGGTGTTCCAGTCTATCACACGCCGCTGCCCAAACTCATCGGGCCGCTCAACGATCTGGGGTATGTCGCGTTGCTCCTGCGAGCCACGCTGGCCGAGCGCCCCGCCATCATTCATCTGTTCAAGCCAAAGGGCTACAGCGGCTTGGCTGCACTCCTGAGCCGTATGCTGCTACCTCACGTGCCACTGGTGGTGGATACCGACGATTGGGAGGGCTGGGGCGGTTGGAACGATCTGTTGCCGTATCCGCGCCCCGCCAAAACGGTGTTCGCCTGGCAAGAGCGCGACCTGCCGCGCCGCGCCGCTGCGGTGACGGTGGCAAGCCATACGCTCGAAACGCAGGTGTGGGGCTTCGGTGTGGCACCCGAACGGGTCTTTCACCTGCCGAACGGCCTAGCGGCCAGCGGCCAACCGCAGATCGAACGCGCTGCGGCTCGACAGCAGCTTGGGCTGAACGATGCGCCGCTGCTGTTACTCTACACGCGCTTTTGGGAGTTCGAGCTGCCCGAACTGATCAGCGCGCTGGTGGCGATCTTCAACCAGGCGCCGCACGCTCGGTTGTTGGTGGTGGGGAAGGGCGAGCGCGGCGAGGAGCAGGAGTTGTTGCGCTTAGCTCAGCGCAGCGGCATCGCGGAGGCCATCGACTACCGTGGATGGGTCGAGCCGGAGCAGATTCCAACGCTGCTAGCGGCAGCCGATGTGGCCCTCGCGCCGATGAGCGATACGCTGATCAACCGCGCGCGAGGGCTTGCGAAGCTGCTGGAGTTGATGACCGCCGGATTGCCGATCGTGGCGAGCCAGGTGGGCCAAGCGAACGAGTATCTGCAAGCGGGCGAGAGCGGCTTGCTGGTGCCGCCGCATCAGCCTGCGGCATTTGCCCAGGCGGTGTTGCGCCTCTTGAATGATGCCGAACTACGCCGTCACCTCGGTGCCGCGGCTGCACGACGAGTGGCAGAGACGTACAATTGGGATCGGCTGGCGCTCGCCGCCGAAGCGGCCTATCAGTATGCGATAAAACGATGAACGAGCACATCCTGATCGATTGGGATACGATTCTCTCCGGCATTCGGCATTGGCTCGCAGGCGGCGACCCGTATGGGCCATATACGAAATCGACCGGGATTGAGCTTCCTGCTGGCGCATTCGCCTATCCACCCGCCACCCTGCTGCTCGGCGCACCAGTCGCTCTGCTGCCGCTCATGCTCAGCGGCATCCTGATGTTGCTCGTCTCGGTGATCGGGTTCGAGTATTGGACGCGCAAAACCAGCCAGCGCAGCGGTCTGCTCTGGCTACTGCTCTGGTTGCCGCTCTGCCAGGGCTTGCAATTGGGCCAGATCAGTTTGCTGGTGTTGGTGGGCTTAATGTTCGCCGAGCGCGCCTACCACCGCCAACGCGATGTGCTGACGGGCGTACTGCTGGCCTTGGTGATCTTGAAGCCCCAAACGTTGGCCCTGCCCGTGGGATGGCTGCTGTTGCAGGCGCTGCTGCAGAGACGGTGGCGGTTGCTCGCCGCGTTTGGAGGACTCTCAGCGCTGCTCTGGCTGGGTATTCTGGCGGTCAGCGGACCCGAGATCTATCGCCTGTGGTTGGCCGGGTTGCAAGCCTACGGCCCCGATCTACCCCATTCGCCGCTGATCATGCCGCCAGTTGGCATCTTGATCGGCTTGTTGGCGGCTTGGTTCTGGTGGCGATCGGGCCGCGATGATCCGTTTGGAGCGCTGTTGCTGCTGAATACACTGCTCATCCCGCTTTCGATCCCCTATGCGATCGTCGGGATAGCGTTTGTGGTGATCCGCTGGCGTCACGATTGGCCGTGGTACCCGTTGGTACTCAGTTGGTGCATTCCGCTGCTGGTGAGCGGCCCGCGCACATTCGACACGCTGATTCTGCTTACGCAGACGATTAGTGCAACCGGATTATTGGCCGGCGTTTTACCTTCGACACGCGGGCTCTTTCAGGCCTGGCGTGGCCGTTTACAGCATCAGGATGCCGATACTGCGTAGATTCGGTGAGGCTGTTTCAGGATGATGTACAATCGGGTACAATAGGGGCCACAAATCAACGATACACTTATTGCAAAGGTACATAGGATAGATACGTATGGAGCTTGCCACTGCTTGGGAACCGATCAACGCGACACGCCAGCAAACTGAGCTTACGCCCTACCTCTCGATCGTTGTCCCGATCTATAACGAGGAAGAAAGCATTCCATCGCTGTACGAACGCCTTACTTCAGCGCTGACGGAGCTTGGCCACGAGTATGAGATCATTACGGTCGATGATGGGAGCCGAGATCGAAGCTTCGAGTTGCTGCGCGAATTAGCGTTGACGGATAAGCGGCTGCATGTGGTGCGCTTCCGCCGTAACTTCGGCCAAACAGCCGCTTTCTCGGCTGGGTTTGATCGGGCGCGCGGCAAGGTGATTATCACAATCGACGCCGATCTACAGAATGATCCCGCAGATATCGGCGCGCTGCTCACGAAGATGGAAGAAGGCTACGATGTGGTAAGCGGCTGGCGCGAACGCCGCAAGGACCCGTTCCTTAATCGACGCTTGCCCTCGATGATCGCGAATGGCCTGATCTCGTGGTCAACAGGCGTGCGCCTGCACGACTACGGCTGTTCGCTAAAGGCGTACCGCACCGAGGTGCTGCGCGGCATCCGCCTGTACGGCGAGCTCCATCGGTTTATCCCCGCGATTGCCAGTTGGCAGGGCGTCGCCGTGGCCGAGTTGCCAGTGCGGCATTATGCACGCCAATATGGCAAATCGAAGTATGGCATCAGCCGCACGCTGCGCGTGATCCTCGATCTGATGACCGTGCGCTTCCTGCTCTCGTACTCGACCCGCCCGATGCAGGTGTTCGGTACGGCGGGCCTGGCCAGCCTGGGCTTAGGCACGTTGATCGGCCTGTATCTCAGCTACATTCGATTGGTTCTGCATCACCCGATCGGCGATCGACCACTGCTGTTGCTGGCGGTGTTGCTGATCGTGATCGGCGTGCAGTTCTTGGGAATGGGCCTGCTCGGCGAGTTGATGACACGTGTCTATTACGAGGGCCATAACCGTGCGATTTACGTGGTGCGCGAGGAACTGAACGCCGCACCAGATCAAGAAGCGCTGCGCTAGCGCCCCGCATCACTCAATCAGACTCCTGGCGCTGGCAGCCACCTTGCTGCCAGCTAGCTTTTCGTTGTAGCCACTCAGCCAGAGGAGCCGATTGTGAACACTGCATCGTCTCTGCAGGATCGCGTGCTTTGGATCGCGATCTTCCTCGTTGCCCTCATGACCGCAGGGCTGGGCATTGCCCATTATCAGGGCTACAATACCGGCATGCTCGATCTGGGCAATATGGCGCAGGCGATCGCCTCGGCCAGCCGAGGAGAGCCATTGGTGTACACTAGCGCCGATGGCAGCTTCAGCCGCCTAGCCGGGCATGCCGAGGTGATCTACCTGCTGATTGCGCCTCTCTACGCATTTTGGCCCAACCCTCAGCTGTTGCTGATCATCCAAGCGGTGCTGTTCGCGCTGGGAGCCATCCCGGTATATCGCTTGGCGATGCGACATCTCAACGATCGCTTCGCGGCCCGTTGCCTCTCACTGATCTACTTGCTGTTCCCCACCGCGCTCACGAGCGTGTTGTTCGATTTCCACGGCGACACGCTGGCGATGCCGTTGCTGCTGTTTTTGCTGGATGCGCTCGATCAGAAGGCGTGGGTGCGCTACGGCGTGCTGACGGCGCTGGTGCTGATGTGCAAGGTGTATCTAGCGATTCCAGTGGCGTGTATCGGCCTGTACTTGATGCTGTGGGGCGGCGAGCGACGGATTGGTGCTATCACGCTGGGGAGCGCGGTGCTGTACGGCGCGCTGCTGTTCTTCGTGATCCGCCCGATATTTGCGATGGCAGTCGAGGTGCCGGGCCAAGGGGTGAGCGGCTACATCGGACAGTATTTTGGGCGCTTCGGCGAAATCTTCACAACGCTGCTAGATCGGGTGTTGAGCGCGATCGTGGTGTTCGTGCCCGCTATTCTGCTGATCTGGCGTGGCTGGCGTTGGCTGTTGCCGGGGCTGCCAGTGGCTGGCGCTGCGCTGATCTCGACAGGCCCGGGCGGCGTGTACGATTATCGCTATCACCACTATGCGGTTGTGGTGCCCTTCATCATTATGGCGGCGATCAGCGGTGCGGCGCTGCACAAGCGCTGGCAGGCGAGCCGTCCCCGAGGCAAGCGCGGGCGCAGTTGGCGGGGCGATGTGGGCCTCACACTGGCGATCACGTTGATCTTCACGGTGATGCTGGTGGATACGCCTCTGAACCCGCTGTTTTGGGTTGGTTTGCCGGGCCAGGGCCTCGATCCTTCGGCGTATGGAATCGTGCCGCGCGATCGCATCAAGGATTCATTTCTCGAGACGCATGTGCTGCCCGATGTGCCGATTGCGGCCTCTAATCAGCTTGCGCCACACCTGACGAACCGCCAAACGCTGTACCTGCTCCGTTACCCCGATGAATCGGAGGGGCCGCGCCGCCTGAAGGAGCATCTCGATTCGGTGGAGTTCGCGATCGCCGATGCACTGTTCGACCTGTACCTGCCGTTGGAGGGCGGCTACGGCGGCGGCTTGGATGGCGACCGCGCAGCGATCGGGATTCTGCTGCAGGATGCGAATTTCGGGCTGACGGCGATGCAGGATGGCTTGCTGCTCTTTCAGCGCAACGCCTCTGCTGAGCAGATCCTGCGCAATCAACTGGAACTGCGCCCCGATGATGGCGCACCCGCCGAATACGAGTTCGGCCCGATGATCGCACTGGTGTCGCACAGCTTCGAGCAGATCGGCCCGCAACGCATTCGAGCAAGCTTCACGTGGCGCTTGACGGGCGATGTGCGAGAGGTCGGTCGTTTCGTGGCGGTGAGCCGCTTGGCAGGGGTGGAGCACTCCCGTTTGGTGCATTTGCCGAGCTACGCGCTGTATCCGGCTTGGGAGTGGCAGAACGACCAATTGATCGTGGAAACCTTCGATGTGGAGATCCCGAATGCGTCGCCCGGCAGCTACACATGGGAGGTCGGGTGGCATAATGTGGGTCTGCCGAGTAGCTATGCCACCGATCATCGCAGCTTATTGCCCGGCAGCAGCATCCAAGCGATCGGAACGGTTGAGTTGAAATAGCGGTGGGTTTCGCCACGCTGAGAGGCGTCGTCCGGGTGCACGGCGCACAATACGGCGTGGCGAGGCCGCAGCGACGAGCGTTGAGGCGCGTGCTCGCCCCTTTCACCAAACACCAATAGGCGTTATAGGCCGAGGCGCCGCAGTATCAGGCTGATACCCGCCAGCACCAGTATGCCGCCTAAGAGCAGGTAGATCGCGGCAGGGCCGATGTTGGAGAAGCTGGGCAGGCTACGGCTGCGGCGTGGCGGCTCTAGCTCGATGCGTTGGCCGCGCCAATAGGTGACACGGCTGCGGCTGAGCGGCGCTCCCGCGCGCGACCAGATGTCCCAACCGATTTTAAGCAGGTAGCCACCCGCGACTAACAACGCCACTGTTATCAGTTCAGTCGGCAATCTGCGACTGTTGGCCAGCAGCGCAACAAAGACGATAAGCGCAATCCAACGCCAATCAAAGCGAAAGCGATCCACAGACTCTCCTTGTTCCTTAGCCACTCTGCCACTTGGCATAGGACGCAGTCTTGCAAGGTGTTGTTGCATCTACTTGCGCGAATGCCTGCAGTGCGGCATAATGCCTTATATGCGAAATCCCCAAGTACAACGGATGCTGAAAGGCTTCGTGCGCGGCCTGCTGATGAGCGTCATCAGCGTGTTTGTGTTTCTGCTCTGCATCTGCATCTTGATTGTGGTGCAGGGTTCGCGCGACGAGCAACGACAATCCGCAGCGGCGATCGTGTTAGGCGCTTCGCAATGGAACGGCGAGCCTTCGCCAGTGTTCCGCGCTCGGCTGAACCACGCGATGGATCTGTACCGACGCGGACTCGTTGGGAAGATTATCCTTACAGGTGGCACTGCTGAGGGCGATACGATTTCGGAAGCCGAGGCAGGCCGCCGTTACTTGGTTGCGCAGAATCTGCCGAACGAAGTGTTGTTGCTCGATGAGCAGAGTACCACAACTTGGGAGAATTTGCAGAACGCGGCGGAGATCGCACGCAACAACGGCATCAACTCCGTGTTGTTGGTGAGTGACCCGTTCCACATGTTGCGCTCACTCAAGATGGCTCGCGACCTCCACCTGGTGGCCTATGGCTCCCCCACACGCACTTCGCCCATTTCGGGCAACCGTCTCGAAGAATTGCGCTATATCGCTCGCGAAGCTGGTGCGTATCTGATTTATGTGCTCGCACAGCGTTAGAGCCACAAAAAGAATGCGTGGTGTACTTCAGCACACCACACACCTTTGTTCCACTATCGTTTAACAGAAGCGATCTACGGTTACGATCGGCGCTTTGAGATCACCGGTAACTGATCGGTTCTGTGCGTTTTCTCTGGCTCGCTGGGCCGCTCATCGTTGAGATATGGTAACAGAATGAGCGTAATTGCGATCATCACCACGAGCAATATGCTAGGAAACGTTTCGAATATCATTTGACCCCCTCATCTCCCTCACAGGAATCCCCCTGTGCCTCGGCATACTACCTTGCAAGGCTTGAAGGAGCAATGAGAGTTCTCTGACAAATAGCTGAAGTATTCGAGCGCTTACTGCCTTAGTTAGCGTAGCACATCGCGAACGATTTGCTCAAGGCGATCCAACGGAAATGGTTTGGGCAGATAGTAATCGACCCGGTATTCACGAGCGCGCTTCTCCAATTCAGGAGTCGCGTAAGCAGTGATCAGCACAACCCGAGTTTCAGGTGATGTCTCTTTGATCGCTGCAGTAAGCTGTAAACCGTTCATTCCCGGCATATTATAGTCGGTTATGACTAGAGGAACTGGCCGGAGCGCAATCTGAGCTAGTGCCTCGGCACCGCCATTGACGGTGACGATGTCATAACCCCCTGTAAGGTCACGCATCAAACGGTGGAGAATTATTAAGATATCCGGCTCATCTTCGACGAGAACAATTGCCGGGTTCCGAACGGGCTGATCGGGCATAAGTCGCTCCTCAATGCGAGTAGCAAGGCAACACAACCCATGTTGTCATACTCTCAATTCTATCACACAGCGCCCTAATGGGCAACCACGCGCTGCATATTTGACAAGGTTTTCTGCGGGATGTTGGCTGTACCAGGACATTGGGCAGTTGCAGAAAGTGTTTGTTCGTCCTATAGTGTACCGTTAGGATCTCAACGACCAGCGCACAATGGCCGCGACAATCCTATACGACAGGTTGACACTGCGAGGGATTGAATGTCGAACTCTTTGGAAGAACTGCGCCGCATCTTCACCAGCACCAGTCTGGGGCAAATGGCGTATCACACGTGGGCGCAGCAGGCCCGCCACGAGCGATTCTTCAACATTGCGCGCTTGTTCGAGGCGTTGAGCGCCGCAAAGCAGGCCCGTGCTGAGCATGCGTTCCGTAGCCTCGGCGAGGTGGGCAGCACCAGCGAGAATGTTGAGTGGGCGCTGGCGGGCCTTGAGCCAGAGGCGATCGCGACCGGCCCGGTGACGGCGACTTCGCCGCTCACTCGCGAGCTGTTGAGAGCCGCGCAGGTTGCACTCCAGCAGGGCCGCGATCTCACCGCCGATGAGCTAGGCGATATTGTGGTGTGCCGCACGTGTGGCGAGTTGCGGGTGGGCGCGGTGAGTGGCGCTTGCCCGATCTGTGGTACAGTGCTGGAGGCGCACCGCAGCTTCCGCGTCATCGAGGCGATGGGTGTACTGGGACCACACGCGATCATGGCGTTTTTAGAGAAGAGCGAGCAGGCGATCCGCACCTTGGCCGATGGCTTGAATGAAGGTCTATTATCTCATCAGTTGAGCGATTCGCAGCCATCGTTCAAGGAGTTGGTTGGGCACTTGATCGATGTTGATACGGTGTTTCGCTCGCGAGCGTGGTTGCTGCTAGAGACCGATCAGCCTGAGCTTGCGCCTGGGCACCCGCCGCGCTTGGATGCTGCCAAAGGGTATCGCGACCAACCGATCGAGGCGATCCTGGGCGAGTTTGGGCAGTCGCGCCGCCAAACCTTGAACTTGTTGCGCGGCTTGACGAATGCAGCGTGGCATCGCACAGGACATCACGAGTTGTACGGCACGATCAACTTACTGCATCAGGGCAATTGGGCGGTGAGCCACGAGCGCCAGCATCTGATCGAGCTTGCGCAGATACGCCATGATCTGCTTCACACCGATCTGCCTGGCTCGGTCGTGAGCGATGTTTCTGAAGGTGAATAGACTGAGCAGCCAGTGTTTCTACGCTTGGCGATACAGATTGAATTATTGAAAAGGCGAGCATGGCACGTTTTGGAGCAAAAAAACGAGCATCGGCGTTTGATCTCGAAGAGATCGCGGTCAACCGCTTTATGATTCATAATCCACAAGTTCGCGCCTTTCTCAAAGGCGAAGGTGAATTTAAAGGGCAACTGTTTGAGTTGATGACGTGGCGACGCGATGGGCTATTGGCCCGCATTCGGGCGCGAGGTTTCGAGGTGCGCACACTCGACGATCTGGTGGCGCGCCTGCCTGGGTTGCCGCCGCCACCGCCGATCGGGAACCTTGGTTGGCGGCCTTTGGTGAGCGCGATCGAGCAGTTCAGCCATTTTGATCTGCACCATCTGCGCTGGCATATACTGAAACCGCAGGAGCGCGATGGAGTCAACGGCGTCGCGATCTACGCCGGGTGGGTGTTGCGCAGGCGCAAGGGGCGCGGCGCGGCATCGTTCTACCTGGCTTTGGGCGAGCAGAACGGTGGGATCGGTCTGCGCGCGCTCGATGAGGAGAAGGCGATCTTGAGCGGCTATGCGCAGGCTGGCACACTCCGCGAGGTAACATTGGTGGCCGAGCGCTACGAGGATGGCGTGTTGCTGCCGAATGTGGAGGTACCACCGGTCTATCGCACGGCGTTCCAACACATTGCGACGGCCACTCCCGCCGGATTGAAGGTTGGCGAGCGGGGGTGGGAGTTGGCGCGGAAGGCTTTTGAACGGCTCGGTGTGCGCCTGCTGATCGGCGACTGAGCTTCATTGGGTTATACCAAATCCAAATGATTGTTTATGGTATCAGCACGCTTGCTGAACACTCTTCCCTCAACGTTAGACTAATACCAGCATTTCCAGGGAAGGTGGTGACGATGCGATGCGCGTAGCAGCGCATCGTCACCACAAAAAACGTCATATCCCTTGCAGCCGCAGGCTACAACAGGTTTGTTACTGACACTACCCACGCGGATTTGGTATTATGTCATGAATCGAAAAGCCGAAGGGCTGCGTATAGCGGTCCTTCGGCTTTATGTTGCCTTGGAGAGGCAAATATCACGCGGCATGTGGTGGGGCGTCGTTTAGCAGATGTGCCTTGATCAACATGGATTAGACTATTGCAAAAAACAAACGCTGTACCTGGATTGTATCTCACCCAGGCTAAGAGACCAAAGACGTTAGGTCAATACTATAGTTTCGCACGCTTTTTTTTTCCACGAAACACCAGCTGCGATGGCTCGTTCGTGGGTTTTTCAATCACATATGGCGAAGCAGATAAAGAACGATAACGCCAGTGTTGCAGCGTTAGTTTATAGTGTTTGCGGCGCGGAGGTGCAACTTCATCGGCGTACCAACGGCGTGGCCGCATGACGAACCGGGCGTGGCCAGGCCCACGCCCTCGATCCGCGACAGAGGCCATTAGAGACTCCTTCATCAAGAACAGAGCGACCAGGGCAACCTTTACAAGCTCTGGGGCTTCGAAGCCAGCACAGAGCGCTATAACACTATTTCAGACCGTCTCACCTAATCACCAACCACAGTTGCCATTCTCCAACCGCGTTAGCGCTTGCGATTGCGCAGGAACGGCGGAATATCCAGGTCCTCGCCGCTGCTGAAGCTTGGCGCCACGCGCGGCTGCGTCATCGGGCGGCTGGGCTGCTGTGGCTGCGGCTGCGGATTGACCACTGGCTGCGGCTGCGGTTGCGGCTGCGATGCCTGGCTCGAAGCCGATGGGTACGAGCGCGTGCGCTGCACGTTCGGGCGGTTGGCATCGAAGCCGGTAGCGATCAGCGTCACCTTGACCAAGCCTGCCGGGAAGGTCGGGTCGATCACAGCGCCGAAGATGATTTGCGCATCGGGATCGGCGGCCTTGGCGATGATATCGGCGGCCTCGTAGACTTCGAGGATACCGAGGTCCTCGCCGCCCGCCACGTTCAGCAGTACACCCTTGGCACCATCGATCGAGACTTCGAGCAGCGGCGAAGCGATGGCCTCGTTGACGGCATCGACCATGCGGTTGTCGCCCGTGCCCGTGCCGATCGCCATCAGCGCCGAGCCTTGCTGAGCCATGATCGTCTTCACGTCGGCGAAGTCAACGTTGATCAGACCACGCTGCGTGATCAGGTCCGAGATGCCTTGGATACCTTGGCGCAGCACGTTATCGGCCATTTGGAAGGCCTGCAACATAGAGGTGTTCTTGCTGGCGGTCTGCAGCAGCCGGTCGTTCGGGATGATGATCAAGGTATCGACCATCGGCTTCAGTTGCTCGATGCCCTGCTCGGCGGTCTTGCGGCGGTGGTTGCCTTCGAAAGAGAAGGGGCGGGTAACCACACCAACCGTCAGCATGCCCAGATCTTGGGCGATGCCCGCCAGGATGGGCGAAGCGCCGGTGCCAGTACCACCGCCCATACCAGCGGTAATGAACACCATATCGGCGCCCTTGAGCGCCTCGTAGATCTCCTCTGTCGTCTCCTCAGCGGCCTTCTGACCGATGACGGGGTTGCCACCCGAACCAAGACCCTTCGTCAGTTTGTCGCCGATGCGGATGCGCACGTCGGCACGGGAGTGCATGAGTGCCTGGGCATCGGTATTCACGGTGATGAATTCAACGCCTTGGACACCATCTTCGACCATGCGGTCAACGGCGTTTGAGCCGCCACCACCCACACCAACCACCTTAATTTGCGCAAAGTGCTCGGGCGTCAGGTTCAGGTTGAACTGGTCAGCCATGGTATTTCTCCTTTGTTGCCTGGTAAATAATGTCCCGCAGGACATGGTATGTTCAAGCGTAGATGCTTAAGGGCTCTCACACAACTAGGGTAAAAACTCGCGCAGCCAGCCTTTGAATCGATCATAGGCACTGCCCCAACTATGGCGGTCAACTCCTGAATGGGAAGGATTCTGCACTGCAACCCCGTGACGAGCGCCCCAGCGAACCAACCCTACACCAGTTGCGTATGGAGGTGTATTGATTGTGTCTGACAGCCCGGTCAAATCGGTTGGTGCCCCAACACGCACAGGGACGCCAAGCATATTGCGCATCAACTCATCGAAGCGCGGCAACTGGGCCGAGCCTCCGGTGAGCACAATGCCCGCTGGCAGCATTCCATCATAGCCACTGCGACGGATCTCGTTGTAGATCAGTTCGATCACCTCTTCGGCGCGTGCCTGCACGATCTGGTTGAGCAGGTATCGGCTGATCTGTTGACGTTCGCCGGGTGCAAAACCTTCGGCCTCGATCAAGTCGGACGCAGCATCTTCGGGCTCCTCGCTAATGGCCGACGCATAGCGCAACTTGAGATACTCGGCGGTGTTATGCGGCGTCTGCTGCACCAACACGATGTCGTTGGTGAAGTGGTTGCCACCCACTGGAATGACGCTGGTATGCCAGATCCCGCCTTGGACAAAGACGGCGATATCAGTCGTGCCACCGCCGATATCGACCAATACCACACCGCGATCTTTATCTTCAGCAGAGAGCACGGCCTCACCCGAAGCGAGCGGCTGGAGCACGAGGTCGTCGATCTCCACACCGGCCTTCTGCACACTTTTTATCAGGTTTTGAATCGCCATCACCTCGCCGGTGACAATGTGCGTTTCAACTTCGAGCCGGAAGCCCGACATGCCGATCGGGTCGCGAATGCCTTCGTTCCCATCGACGATGTAGGCGCGAGGGATCACGTGAATGACCTCACGCTGTGTAGGGATGGCGACCGCTTGGGCTGCCTCGACCGCACGGGCAATATCGTTATGGGTGATCTCGTGATCGCTGCGGGCAACTGCCACTACACCACGGCTGTTGAGCGAGCCAATGTGCCGCCCGGCCACCCCAACAAACGCAGTGCCGATCCGATACCCCGATAAACGCTCGGCCTTCTCAACACTGGTAGCAATCGCATTGACGGCATCGTCGATGTTGACAACAACACCTTTATCAAGCCCTTTGGAGGGCGTTAGGCCGACTCCTAGAATATTGGTACGGCCATTCTCCTGAACCTGCGCCACAATGGTGCAGACTTTGGTGGTACCAACATCAATGCCGACGATAGTACGTTGTGCCATAAGCGAACTCTTCTCCATTTTAGATCCCTGCAACTGAGCGACAGAGACCTAAAATTGCCTGTATGTTATGGTTCGGCAGCCACCGATTGGCTAGGTGCATCGTTGCGATAGAACGGCAGGTTCGGGCGCAGATCGAGCAGCGTGAACGGTGTGCCATCGGCGATCAGCGTTCGCAAAATTACGAACTTATCGTCGAAGTCATCGGTTCGGCCAAACATAATGGTACGGTTATCATCGGTTGTCACGACGATACCATTCGTTGCGTCCCAACCGATTTTAGCTGGCGTAATACCAACCTCGGTTGGTAAGCGCAGTGCCAGTGTACGACCCAAATGGAGCGCAAGCGGATTCACTTGATCATTGGGTTCAAAACGCATATTCGAGTAGTCTTCGATAACGAGTGTATTTGTGATCGGGAGGGTATCCGCTAAACTCAGTACTCGCCCTTCCGCATCGAGTACATAGGTTTCGCCACCACTACGCCAGCGCAGATCGGGGCGCCGTTCCTGAAGCACAATCGTTATTTGATCGGGCAGGGATACATACGCCTGAGCCTCTTCGACATAGGCGTTGGCCTGTAGGCGCTCGACAACTTTGTCAGTATCCACCATCCAGATCGAATCGCCGCGTACATCGGCGATCTCGGCCACTTCATACGCATCAAGCGTCTCGGCACCCGCGATAGTAAACTGCTGAATGGTAAAGCGCGGATCGCGAGCAACATAAAACAGCCCCGCCAGCGAGCCGATCAGCAGCATAAGGCTGAACGCCCGCCCACTGGCGAACCACACATGAAGCGCTCGGCGCGGCCCAGGGCTCGCCTGCGATGCCCGCTGCGACGCCAACTTGCGACGACGGGCCGCCAATCGCTCACGCGTATTCGGCTGGTTGTATTTGAAACGATCCATAGTGATCGATCCGGTGACACACGGCGCACAAACGCCCCGCGCCACAAGGTTATGCGTTCCGATGGCGCTCTAACGCCAGTTCGATCAGTCGGTCTAACAACTCTGTATAGCTTATACCGCTCGCCTGCCACATTTTGGCGTACATGCTGATCGAAGTAAAGCCTGGCATGGTATTGACTTCATTAAGATACAGGGTTTCGGTAGTACGTTCTAGCAAGAAATCGACCCGCGATAAGCCAGATCCATCGATTGCAGCGAAGGCTCTGATGGCCATGCTGCGCACCTGCTCCGTCAATTCCTCCGAGATCGGCGCCGGCAACAGAGTTTTTGATTCGCCCGCGATGTATTTGGCGTTGTAATCGTACCAATCGTTCGAGGGTACGATCTCGCCCGGCACGCTGGCGATCGGGTCGTCGTTGCCCAGCACGCTGACTTCGATTTCGCGCGCGTCGATGCCCTGCTCCACCACAATGCGTCGATCGTAGCTAGCCGCCACTTCGAGCGCCTGCTGCAGCGATGCGCGGTCGGTGGCCTTCGAGACACCCACGCTGCTGCCCATATTGGCGGGCTTCACGAAGATCGGATAGCGCAAGCGCTCCTCGATGGTGGCGTACACCTGCTCGGGGTTGCGCTGCCAATCGACCTTGCGCACTAGCAACCACGGCACCTGCGGCAGCCCCGCCGCTGCGAAGGCGGCCTTCATCATCGCTTTGTCCATGCCCACCGCAGAGGCGAGCACGCCACAACCCACATACGGCAGGCCCGAAAGTTCGAGCATACCCTGGATCGTGCCATCCTCGCCCATGGGGCCGTGCATCACAGGAAACACCACATCGAGGGCGTGCTGCTTATGGAGAAGCGAAAACGATTCGTCGGTGGGAACGAGTGCGGCGGCGTCGGCTTCTACCGGTGAAACACTGCGATCGGTGCCAGTAGGTAACAGGCTTTGATCTGCGGCGGCTTCCAGAGTCGCGAGTACGGGACCACCGAACAACCAGCGGCCATCTTTTGTGATGCCGATCGGCACCACTTCGTATTTTTCGCGGTCGAGCGCCGCCATAACAGCACGAGCAGATGTCAACGACACTTCATGTTCGCCTGATTGCCCACCGAAAAGAACACCAATGCGCAGTTTATCAGTCATAACACATTATCCCTAAGCGATAATATCAAAGATAGACGTACTTCTTCATTGCAGTGCGATAACAAAATTTCGTAAAATCGTACAAAACGATATTAGCTAGGTGATTTCAGCCGATTTGCTGAATTTCGAGCGTCAACTGGAGGCCATGCTCCCGAAGTACACGCTCACGAATTATTTCAACAAGGCCGAGAACGTCGTCGCTACGGGCGCCACCTAAATTAACGATGTAATTCGCATGTTTTTGTGACACTTCGGCGTTGCCGACGCGCGTTCCCTTCAACCCAGCCGTTTCGATCAGGCGTCCGGCGCTGTTGCCGGGCGGGTTCTTAAACACGCTGCCACACGACGAGCCAACCGGCGTCTTGCTCTTGCGCTCCGCTGCAGTGCGGCGCATCTGCTCGGCCAACGCCTCGGGGTCGCCCCGCTCGATGCGGAACTCCGCCGCGACCACGATCGGCCCGACTGCCGTGGAGCCGCTGGGTTGCTGGTTGGCCTTCAGCACGCTGGTGCGGTAGCCGTACTCGAAGCGCTCCACCGGCCATTCCTCGATCTCGCCGTCGATCAGCAACCAGGCTCGTTCAAGCGTGTGCGCGATGTCGCTGCCGTAGCAGCCCGCGTTGCCGAACACCGCGCCGCCGATCGTGCCCGGCAGACCTTCGGCCCAGGCCAAGCCCGCCCAACCCTCGGCAGATACGCGCCGCGCCGTGCCAGCCATCGGGGCACCGCCAGCCACCCACAGCCGCCCGCGCTCTTCGTCGATGCGGAAGGGCTGGTTGCTGCGATAGCGCACCACCAAGCCTGGGAAGCCCGAATCAAGGACGAGCACATTGGTGCCGCCACCCAACACACAGATCGGCAGATCGCGCTCGCGGCCCCAAGCCAACGCGGCCTTCAGTCCTTCGGTGGTGGAGACGCTCGTAAAGAAGCGTGCCGCGCCACCGATGCGCCACGAGGTGTATTTCGCCAAAGGATGTTGTTCGAGTATTTCTAACGCCATATCTGCCTATTGTGCCTTTTGGGCGACTCGTGCGGCGGCCCTACTTGGCCGCCGTACGTGGGCACCAACTGAGTGAACTCTATTTTGATTACGAAGCTCCAGCGCGGATGCGCTCTCGAAGCGCGCTCGCCTCGTCGGCGTGGTGCAACTGCTCACGGATGCTCAACGCTTCAAGCCAGTGATTGGTCGCCTCATCGATATTCCCTTCGTCCGCCGCCAGATCGCCCATCCGCTCGATCACCCGTGCGAGGCCGAGCTGATCGTTATCGTGCCGCGCCAACGCCAAACTTTGCAAGTAGTAGTGCCGCGCCTGATCGTAGTTCTTCATACCGCGATGTGTATCGGCCAGGTGCAGCAGCGCGATACCTTGGCCACGCGGGTTTTGGCTCTCGGATTCCAGCTCGTAGGCCCGCTGATGATGCGTCAGTGCCTCATCGTGGCGCTCAAGCAGGTTGAGAATGCGACCGAGCACGCTATGCGAACGGGCTTGGCCCACCACATCGTTTAACAACGTACGAAGCGTAAGACTCTCCTGCTCCACCTCCAGCGCTTCCTCCAGCCGATTGAGATCGAGCAGGGCCAGCGCAAGTTTATCGCAGAGAATAGCGCGCCCACGTTGGCTACCATGCCCTTGCTCCAGCGCCAATGCGCGAGTGTAGAAGGCCAGCGAATCGCTACTCGAACCGAGCACGCGGTAGATATCGCCAATGCCTGTGAACACTCTGGCCAGCTTCACGTAATCGTCGTGCCGCTCTTGCTCCTCCTGAGCGAGTTGCAGTTGCTGAAGCGCTTCGAGATGCCGACCCTGAAGTTGGTGTACCTTGGCCAGATGCACCCGCACGTCGGCCTCAAGCTCGAACAGTTCGTTGCGCTCTGCCAGGGTGCGCGCCTGCTGCAGGGCTGCCTCGGCAGCGGCGAACTGCGAGAGTTCGCGTTGCATGCGCCCGATCGCCAGGTACGCGCGCGCCTCGGCCTCGGGCTGGTTGCGTTTCTGCGCGATCTTGAGCATCCGGCGGGCGTAATCGAGCGCTTCGCGATATTGGCCGCCGAACTCCAGCACGGCGAACGCCAAGCCATACGCCCGCATCTCGTAACTGCGCCGCTGGGCTGGACTCAGTTTCTCTATCGATTCTAAGGTGCGTTCGGCCCACTGACGGGCCGCAGAAAATTCGAGCCGAGCGATCCGCTCTTCGGCGATTTCTAGTGAGAGAGCTGCAACTTCAGGGTGCGCGCCGGCCTGTTCCCAATGCCACACCAGCGTTTCGCGCCATCCCTCGGGCGCTTGGTCGTTGGCTTTGTAGTTATTGGCCAAGGTTTGGGCAACTTGGCGATGAAATGCGACGATTTCGTCTCTCATAGATGCCTCGATATGGCCACAACAAGCGCCTCGCCCTACACCCTCACGCAACCTCCGCACGCTTTTGTGTCAACTTCTCCAAAACTCGCTCGCCAACTTGATAACCATCACCCGCGCCCAGCGTCAACAACACATCGCCGGGCTGAAGCACATCGAGCAGTGCTTGCGTCGCTTGATCCAGATCGCCCACCGCTCGCACATCGGGATGCCGAATCTGCGCCGCCACCACCTCGTCGTTCAGGCCCCGTGTGTCGGTCTCGCGGGCCGCGTAGATGGTGCCGATCCGCACCACATCCGCATCGTGAAACGTCTCGGCCCAATCGGCCAGCAGCGCCTCGGTGCGCGAGTAGGTGTGGGGCTGCAGATAGGCCACGATCCGCCGCTGCGGATAACGGCCCCGCGCCGCCGCCAGGTTCACACGCACCTCGGTCGGGTGGTGCGCGTAATCGTCGATCACCGTGATGCCCGCCGCCTCGCCCTTGAGCTCGAAGCGACGCCCCGCGCCTCGGTAGGCGGCCAGCGCCTCGGCTGCCGCGCTGAGTGGCACGCCCGCCGCCCGTGTCGCCGCGATAGCCGCGACCGCATTCCGCACGTTGTGCGCGCCGGGCAACCGAAGCTGCCAATTGCCCATATGGCGATTCGCAAACGTGGCTGGATCGTAGTTCCACAACTCGAAGTGCGTGGCATCGGGTGTTTCGCGCACATTCACCGCACTCCAATCGAGCAGCGCCCGTCGGCACGAGACGGGGTCACGAGCCAGCACTTCGTCGATGCCGTACTGCTGAGCGCCGGGCAGAGCCGCCACCCGCACGGCCCCCGCATCATCGCCGCAGATGATCACATCACGGGGATTGGGCACCGAAGCGGCGAACTGCCGAAACGCCTGATCGTACGCCTCCTGCGTCGGGTAAATATCGACGTGATCCCATTCCACATTCGTGATCACCGCAATATTCGGCGAAAGGGCCAGGAACGTGTGATCGTACTCATCGGCCTCGATCACCATTGGCGCGGTGGGATCGCCCCATTTGCCGTTGATGCCAAGATCGGGCACTGGTGCACCGATCAGGAAGCCAGGATTCAGGCCCGCCTTCTCCAGCGTGAGGGCGATCATAGCGGTGGTGGTGGTTTTGCCGTGCGTCCCCGCCACCGCGATCACGCGACGCTGCTGCGACCACATCTTCCACATATCGACGCGCTTGAGGATCGGGATGCCACGCTTTTGGGCGGCTTGAAATTCAAGTTGATCGGGCCGCACTGCCGAGGAGATCAGCAACGCATCGGCCCGCTCCACCTGCGCCAAATCGTAACCCTGCACCACCGCAGCCCCACGCGCCGCCAGTTGAGCGGCGAGTGCGTTGTGCTGCCAATCGGAGCCACTGACAACGTGGCCCTGATCGAGCAACACATTTGCGATGGCGCTCATCCCAGCGCCCGCTATACCGACGATGTGGTAATGCGTCATAGCGACAGACCGCATCCTAAGCCGTAAAGTCGCACAATTGAGCGTTTTCCAACAAATGTGCGCATGTTTCCAAAGGACAAAAATCCGAGGCTGAAACAGAGATTGCTCCAGCCCGGAGCCGACGCCTGCACCTACGCGATTGTGCAGAGTGCCGTAGTTACTTCCAGAGATTCGGCAGCCGCCGCACTGCCAGCACTGCCAACACCAGCAACAGCACCACGGCGATGGTTGGCACCAACGCCACGAGGCTGTTGATATCGCCCACGGTCGGCACCACGATCGTTGTGCCTTCGGGTGGCAGGACTGGGTTGCTCCGTAGCGCTCGCAGCCCGTTCAGGAAGTCGTTGAGGGCCACAAACCAGAGCAAACCGGTGAAGCCGCCGAGCAACAGGCCCAAAATATAATCGGCGTTGCTTTTTGGCGGACGGCTCCAGCCGTATTTGCGGCTATAGACCAAAAACGCGAACAGGAAGAACAGTACCGTTCGTGCTAGCAAAAACTGCCCGCTGCTTGGGTCGCCGAATACTAAATTCTCGGGCAATGGTTGAGCATCGTTGTTCCCGACCAGCACGCCAAAAACCCGTGGAATATTCACGACCACTCGATTAATAAACCCTAGCAACTGTGACGGGAAAAAGACCGTCAGCAGCACCACCAGCGCCATACCGCCGGTGATCCCAATCTCCGCCAAAGATCCGCGCCGATAACCAAAAAACGCGAAAATCAGGATCATGGGTAGCAGGAGCGCCTGAAAAGTCGAGAAAGTGAAACTCATGACGTGGGCCTCTTGCTTATTGCCAGAGCCATCAGCAGATCGGCCAGCCGTTCAGCCGCCTCGGGCTGAGCCAAACGTGCACTACGCTCCGACATCATCGCTCGTTTCTCTGGGTCTCCGATTAACTGTCGTAGAGTTTGGAACAACAGTCCGTCCTCGGGCCGCCCATTGCCAAGCATCTGATCGTCGCGCACTTTGATCGCGGCACCGTGCTGGACGAGATGATCGGCATTTTCATCCTGATGGACGAAGGGGTATGGCACGAGTACCGCTGGTAGGCGGGCCGCTGGCAACTCGCCCAAGGTCGAAGCACCGCTCCGACAGAGCGCCAGATCAGCCGCACCAAAAGCCTGAAGCATCGTGGGCTGGGAAGCTTTCCTCAACGGGTACGTTTGTGTCTCCTGATCCGAGCGTTGATCCGATTGTTCACCGCTGAACAGGTATGGTGAGAGCCAATAACGCGCTTGTAGCTCACCGGGAAGTTTTGCAACCGCCTCGCGTAGCCAAACATCATCGCCTTCCCGACCGCATACGTGAATGATCTGAGTAATTGGCAGCAGATGAGGCAACAGGGCCGCCACCGCCTTGTTGATGCTACGCGCCCCACGGCTGCCGCCGTAGACGAACACAATCGGCAGATTGGGGTCGAGGCCGAATGCCGCGCAACACTGCGCCCGATCCTGAGTTGCCAACTCCGCCCGAACGGGATAACCAGTCACCACTAACTTGGCTGCGATTTGTTCGCGCGGTGTGTTTGGTGTCACCGAACGACCATCGAGAACGGGTAACTTGATGTAGCGCGCCGACGAATCGACATTGCAGGCCACGGTGGTGGCGATCCGTGCCAGAGTGCGCACCGCCAGGCCCGGCACCACATCGGGAAGGTACAGCACCGTCGGAACCTTGGCTGCACGGGCCGCTAAAAAGAGCGGGACGCAGACATAGCCACCTGTGCCGAAGATCGCCGAGGGCTGCTCGGCCCGGATCAGCTTGCGTGCAGCGAGCACGCCACGGGCCAGGGTGCCCAGGTTGCGCACCATCGTGAGCGGCGAGCGCCCCCGCAGCGCAGCGACTGGAACACCGTGAAACGGCAACGAACTCTCTTTGGCGACCAAGCCACCTTCCATGCCATCGGTGCTACCCACATACAGCAACGAAACACCACTAGACACATCCTCGGTGGATGTGCCAGCAGGGCGACTCAGCGTGGTTGCCGCCGAGTTGTTAGCGTATTGTGCGCCGACGTGTGCCGTTCGCGCGCGGAGCGCGGCGGCGACCGCTAGCGCCGGATAGACGTGGCCGCCAGTTCCGCCACCGCTCAGGAACAACTTCACTGAACGGGTTGGAGAGGCGTCCGATTCGGACAGCATGGTTTGGCTCCGGTTGTGGTTGATCCACAGTATGTCGAGAGAGATTGAGCAAAATACCGGCGGCGATCATACTCACCATCAATGATGTGCCGCCATAGCTTAGGAAGGGCAGTGTCAGGCCGGTGAACGGCAACAGCGTCACTACCACGGCGATATTGATCAGGGCTTGAAACACCAACCAGCCCGTAAGGCCGACCGCGAGCAGCGCAGCGAACGGGTCGGGCGAGCGGCCCGCGATCAAGAAACCACGATACGCAATGAACAAGAAACATCCGACAATAAATACCGTGCCGATCAGGCCGAACTCCTCGCCGACGATCGCGAAGATCGTGTCGGTGTAGGCTTGCGGCAGCCACTGAAACTTCTGGCGGGCCTGGCCAAGCCCCTCGCCGAATATCCCGCCGCTGCCGAGCGCGTACAGCGCGTGGACGGGCTGATAGCCCGCGCGGCTGTAGTTGGCGAACGGATCGAGCCACGCAGCGATGCGCTCTTGGCGGTAGGGCGCGATCTTCACCATTGCCCAGAACGCCCCAGCAGCCAGCAGCGCCGCGCCGCCGATATGCAGCACATTGGCGCCCGCCGCGAAGTACACAGCACCAGCGATCACGATCAGCACGATCGTGGTGCCGAGGTCACCGCCGAGCATCACCAAGCCGCAGACGGTGCCCAGCGTGACGGCGAACGGGATCAAGCCATAGGTCACGTTGCCGAGCTTTTCGCCGCGCCGCGAGAGCCAATCGGCGAAGTAGATCAGCATGGTCAACTTAGCGATCTCGGAGGGCTGCACGCTAAAGAAGCCGATCCGAATCCATTGTCGCGCCCCGTTGACCTCGGTGATCGAAGCGGGCAAGAGCAGCACAACCAGCAACATGATCAGCGTGGCAGCCAGCAAATGCACCGAATATTTGCGCCAAAAGCGATAATCGATCCGCATAGCGAGCAGCATGCCAAATGTGCCCACGATCGCGGCGACGAGCTGACGCCAGGTATAGTACATCTGCGTTTGATGGAGGGTGATCCCATCCACAAACGAGGCGCTGTAGACCATCACCAAGCCGACCGGCACCAAGATGCCAATCGCCGTGAGTAGAGCGTAATCTGGTTTGCGTTTGGTTGTGTCTAGCATCATGGCTTTGCCCGCGTTTCTGGTAACCCGCAGAGCTCAAGGCACCTGCCGACTACTACATTGCTGGATTGATGACCAAGATCAGGCCGATCAACCCCAGGAGACAGACCAGCGTGCCAGGCCACGCCAGCGGCCAATCTTGTTTGACGATCTGCGGCGGGAACAGCCGCGTATCCACTGCGTAGCGTGGGGCCAGCAAAAAGCCCACCACAGCGCCACCAATCAAGCCACCGATATGCGCCGTATTGTCGATCACCGGCGAACTGAACCCGATAAACAGGTTGAGCATGATCACAGTGATCAGGTTGCCGAGTTGCGCACGAGAGATCTCACCGAGCAGTTTGCGCGACACATAGTAGAACGCGCTCAACCCGCCGATCAGACCGAAGATCGCGCCAGAAGCGCCAACTCCAGGGCTAGCATTGAAGGCATACGATGCGACGCTGCCCGCCAAGCCTGAGATAAAGTAGAGCGCCAGAAAACGCAGCGTGCCGTATAACCGTTCCGCCTCTTGGCCCAGCGAGTAGAGCGCATAGCCGTTGAAGGCGATGTGCAGGATACCCGCGTGCAAGAACATTGCAGAGAGCAGTCGGTAATACTGGCCATAAACGAAGATCGCCTCGTTATCCTTTGCGCCAAGCGCCTGCACAAAAATATCGATAGGAAAACCGAGTATGCGTACCCCGATCCTCGCCAGCAGCCACGGCACCGCGAAGATGACAATGTTCAGCGCCAGCAGCACCCACACCGCGCGCGGCTTGCTCAACGGCAAGCGCAGCGTAAAGGTTTGTGGCTGCGCGATAGGCTCGGCCTCACCGTACACCGGCGAGGACGACGACTGATTCTGCTCACCCGAGCCAGTAGGTGTCATCCGCCGTTCTTCATCTGGGGGTTGATTCCAATCTGCCATGTGCTCCCTACTGCTGGGATTCGCGATATGCTGTCATCCGCTAATCGTCAGCCGTTAACTGCTCCACAATGCTGCGAAACAGGTCACCTCGGTGAAATTCGTTCTGAAACATACCAAAGCTCGCACAACCCGGTGAGAGTAAAACGATATCGCCAGGAGCCGCCAAACCCTTCGCGGCGCGGATGGCCTGCTCAAAATCGTCGAACGGACCGACGATCGGCGGCGCGGCGTGTGTCTGCGCGGCCTCGGCCAGCGCCTGTTCGAGCTTGGGCGTCGCGGTGCCGTTCAGCAGTACGGCAGCCTTGGCGCGACGCACAATCGCCTGAGCGAGATCGGCGAACGGTAGATTTTTATCGGCCCCACCGCAGATCAGCACGATCGGCGCGTCGAAGCTCTCCAGTGCCGCAACCGCTGCCTCCGGCGCGGTAGCCGTGGTATCGTTGATGTAGCGCACACCATCGAGGTCGCGCACCCATTCGAGCCGATACGGCACCCCTCGGAAGCCAGCGATCGCGCGGCGAATGTTCTCGGTACTGACGCCGAAGCACTTGGCGAGCGTCGCCGCAGCGGCCACATTCACGCGGTTATGTCGCCCCGGCAACGTGATCTCGTCGTAGCGGCAGAGCAATTCATCGCCCCAGTACAAGCCATCGTCCGCCACCCGCACGCCAGGTTGCGTCGCCCTCTCGCCGAACCAGGCCACCTGCCCGGGCGCCAACGCGGCCCAACTCGCCACCTCGGCATCGTCGGCGTTCAGCACCGCCACACCATCGGCGGCTTGCCAGCGTAGAATGTGCTGTTTCGCCTCGGCGTAGGCCGCCATACTCTCGTACCGATTCAAGTGATCGGGCGAAAGGTTCGTCACACAGGCGAAGCGCGGGCTGAGTTGCGCCTCCCCCAAGCCCTCAAGCTGCCAGCTCGACAGTTCGAGCAACACTGGCGTGGTGGGAGTGATGCGCGGCAGCGCCTCCACCGCCGATATTCGCATATTGCCCGCCACAACCACATCGGGAAACTGCTCGCGCAGCATCGCGCCAACCAGCATTGTGGTCGTCGTTTTCCCCTTTGTGCCAGTGATACCGAGAATGGGGCCAGGACACAGCTTGAAGAAGAGCGTCATCTCCATCTCGATCGCTGCGCCAGCCGCCCGTGCGATTTGGAGGTACGGCGATTCTCGCGGAACACCGGGATTGCGGATCACAATATCGGCGTTCCGAAAATCTTCTTCGCGGTGTTCACCGAGCACATAACGAACCGGAAGGCCAGCGAGCGCATCGAGCGAGGATTGCAGCTGTTCGGGGGTGCGTAAATCGGTGATGGTGACATCGGCGCCTTGGTCGATCAGAAAGCGGGCGACACCCAACCCACCGCCGTGGATGCCTAAACCCATCACCAGTGTGCGTTTGCCACGTACATTCATATCAACGAATGAGGATAGAGGATGAAGGAGCGATAATCGAATGTCGAACCGAACGCGGCATCTTCAATCGTCTACCATCACTCTTCTATCTTCACTATGCTCCAACTTCTTTATGGCTGCTGTTCAGATATTTGAATGGTTGGGTTCGCCTGCATCGATTGCTCGGGTGGTTCAAGGTCGTTCAGGGTGAGCGCGAGCGAAATCCCCACAAGGGCAGCGACCATACCCAGCAATACAAAGCGTTGTGTGACCTGCGTTTCACTCCAGCCCATCAACTCGAAATGATTGTGGAGCGGCGACATCTTAAACACGCGGCGGCCTTGCCCGAAGCGGCGCTTGGTCCACTTGAAATAGCCGACCTGGATCATCACCGAGAGCGCCTCGACCACGAAGATCGCCCCGACCACTGGGAGCAAGAGCCACTGCTGCGATTGCAGCGCGATGACTGCGAGCGTGCCACCCAGCGCCAGCGAGCCAAGATCGCCCATGATGACCTGGGCAGGATAGGCGTTGTACCACAGGAAGGCCGCGCACGCACCCATCAGTGTGAACGAGAAGGCCATCAAGTTGAGCAACTCGCCGTTTAGGAACGTGATCACACCGTAGGCGGCGAAAGCGAGCGTCAGATTCCAGCCAGCCAGGCTATCGAGTCCATCGGTGAGATTGACGGCGTGGCTGGTGCCCAGGATGATCAGGGTGGCCAGCGGGATGTACCACAAACCGATGTCGATCGAGCCATCGAACGGGATGCGCACCAGACCCGAGTTCGCCAAACCGAACGGCTTGGGCAGGTAGAGCACAAGCGCAGCACCCAGCGCGATAATCAGCGTTAGAAAGAACTTGTAACGGGCCGTAAAGCCATGGGTTTTGGAACGTGTTCCCACCAGCGAGAGATAATCGTCGATCGCGCCGAGGATACCGAAGCCGATTAACACCGCCAACGGCAACAGGATCGACCAACGATCCACCAAGTTGAAGGCGATCGTCAGCACAATCACTGGGATCAGGATGATCACCCCGCCCATGGTGGGCGTGCCTGTCTTCACCATATGGCTTTGCGGGCCTTCGACACGGATCTGTTTACCGATTTTTTTTGCACGGAGGAAGCGCACCCAATAGCCACCGGTCAGCAACGTCAACATGAACGCGGTTGCTGCGAGCAACAAGGCGCGTGGCATGTCACGAACGAGCAACGCTTCCAATATATCGCCCACTGATCATTCTCCTCAGCCTAAGATGTGGTATTCCTTGTTTCGAGTTGGAGCGCAGCAACAATCCGTTCCATAGCGACTCCGCGTGAGCCTTTGACCAGCACATAATCGCCCGGTTGAAGCTGCCCACGAAGCAACTCAATCGCTTGGTCGTTGGTATCGGTAATGGTTATGTGCGAGCTAGGCATGCCTTGTATCTCAGCTTCCTCAGCGATCCAGCGTGCCCGTGGGCCCACCGTGATCAGTTGCTGAGCCACTTCAGCTACGCGACGCCCCACCACCCGATGCGCTTCTTCCTCGTAGCTACCGAGTTCGAGCATATCGCCCAACACCACGATCCGTCGGCCTTCGAGATCTGCCAGCAGGTTCAACGCCGCCAACGATGAGGCTGGCGAGGCGTTGTAGGTATCGTCGATCAGCATTGCGCCATTGAGCGCCGGCACGACGAGCAGCCGCAGTTGAGCGCTCTCGTCGCGTAAGCCCTCGACGATCTCATCCCACCCTAAGCCGAGCAGCAAACCAGCAGCGATCGCCGCCAGGGCCGTGTGAACGCTGTGCCGCCCCAAGAGCGGCAGGCGGAGCGTCACCGTATCGTTAGCGTAGTGAGCGCGGAAGCTGATGCCCTCCAGGCCGTGGCTCTCGATCTGATCGGCCCACAGGTCCGCCTCCGGGTTGAGGCCGTAGAAAAACGGCTTGGCTGCCGTTTGTGTCGCCATCGCCCGCACATTCTCATCGTCGATATTGAGAATGGCGTAGCCATCGGCGGGCAGTGCTTGCACCAACTCGCTCTTGGCCTGCGCGATCACACCAAGGCTGCCCATACGCTCGAAATGCGAGTGACCGACATTGGTCACGATGCCGATTCGGGGGCGGGCGAGCTTGGTCAACAACGTAATCTCGCCCGGCCCATATGTGCCCATCTCCAACACGGCGACTTCGTGGTCGGCCTGAAGTTGGAGCAGCGCGATTGGCAATGTTGCCTCAGTATTGTAACTTCTTGGATTTTTTAAGGTTCGATAGCGGCGGCTCAGTACAGCAGCCACAACCTCCTTAGTGGAGGTTTTGCCCACGCTTCCGGTGATGCCAATCACCTCTGGCGCGAACAATCCACGATGGTAGGCCGCCAAGCGCTGTAAGGCTTGTAATGGCTCATCTACGGCGATCAACACCACCGCATCGGGCGTCGCATCGGCCAGACCTTCGCCGCTCGCTGGATCAACCAGCACGACGGGGCGGTCGAATGAGATCCCTTCGAGCTTTTGGCGCCGCACCAGTGCCCCTCGAGCACCGTGTGCTACTGCCGCGGCCAGGAACATGTGACCATCAACGCGCTCGCCACGCAGGGCGACAAACAGCGCGCCTGGCGTCACTTCTCGCGAATCGACAACGACTTCGCTAAAAGCAACCTGTTGGAGCGATGGCGCAAGCTCTAGCCGATCTGGCTGTTGCTCGCGTGGCAGCACGCCCAACAACACTTCATATAGTTCCAACACCGCCATCTCCTATTGAACATTCCAAGGCATATGGCGGCATTGTAGCATAGATTATCTTATGCGTTGCTGCCATCATTTGGAGTGTCTCAAACCGGATAACAACGGCAACAACAGCTACGTTTCAAAGTGCGAAATGCGATTGAACGCCCACGATTCAAGCCGATAGGCGAAGAACCATGTCACCTATTCAATCACCCCAGCAACTTGGTTCGGCCCCACCTTGGCGGGGTCGGGCGCAATGCGTTCGTAGCGCAGCAGTTGCGCCACGACATTGCGATACGGCAACAACGCAGTGCGTACACCCCAAATGTCATCTTTCGGGTGGTCGATCTTCACCAGCACGGCGTAGCGCGGGTTATCGACGGGCGCCAAGCCGAGCACCGAGCCGATCGTCCAGTTCTCGTAGCCACCCCGCCCGTTCGGCACCGACGATGTGCCCGTCTTCGCGCCGACCGCGTAACCCGGCACCAGCCAGAGATCATCGGGCTTGACCGCGTTCACGTAGCCATTGCCCGAGCGCTGGATCATCTCGCGCAGTTGGCGGGCAACCTCAGCGCTGATCGGCTGGCCCACCTGCTGCGGCTGCGTCTCCACACAGTTCCCGGCGTGGCACTGCCGCTCCACGATGTAGGGCCGCATCAGCTTGCCATCGTTCGCCACCGCCGCCACCATACGCACCTGCTGCAACGGCGTTACCGCGATACTCTGACCGAACGCGTTGGTATCGAGGTCGAGCGGTCCCCAATCGGGCGAATCGGGCTTGCGGTACAGACCTTCGCTCTCACCCGCTAGATCGATCCCGGTGAGCTTGCCGTAGCCGAATGCATCCACCATTTTGTAGAAGCGCTCGGCGCCAGTCATCTCGTTCAGCAACAGCGCACCCACATTGCTCGAATAGTAGAGCACATCGGCGGGTGTGATCATGCCATGGCCGTTAGCATCGAAATTGCTGATTGGGATGCCGTACCGATTGATCACACCAGTATCGTTGACCAGCGTATCCGCCGTGAACGCACCTGTCTCCAAGCCAGCCGCCACAGTCAAGATTTTGAAGGTGGAGCCTGGCTCGTATAGGCGAGCGATCGCCGGATTGAGGTTGTATTCCTCCGGCTCATAATCGGTGTAGCGGTTGGGATCGAAGGTGGGATAGCTGGCGATACCACGAATAGCGCCGGTCTTAACCTCCATCACAATGATGGTGCCGCCGTCGGCATCGTGCGATTCGACAGCCTCCTTCAATTCCGTCTCGATCACATGCTGGATCAATGGATCGATCGTGAGATCAAGGTCCACACCGTTGCTGGCGGGCATCGTTTGCGGGGGGCGGATCCAGATCGGGTTGTTGCCGCCATCCCATTCGGCCTGGATCGTGCCAGTGATGCCCCTGAGTTGCGTATCGTAATAGCCTTCGACGCCGCTGATGCCAACGCCCTCGTAGTTCACCGCGCCGATCGTGTGGGCGGCGTAATCGCCCTGCGGGTAGATGCGGCGCGGCTCGGGCACCAATTCGAGGCCCGGCTCATCGAGCGCCACGATCCGTTCGGCGATCTCGGGCCGCAGCCAACGAGCGATGCGCGAGTAGTGCTCGCGGTCCTCAAGGCGAGCCTGGATCTCGGCGGCTGGCATATCGAGCAACGTAGAGAGCACCAACGCCACGCGCGGCGCGTTAGCGGGATTGAACAAGTTCGGATTGACGTACAAGCTCTCGCGATCAACGTCAAGCGCCAGCACATTGCCCTTGCTATCGCGAATCACGCCTCGGCTCGGTTGGATCGTCACCTGCCGATCGATCTCGGCGCTCGCCAACCCAGCCAATCGCTCGTGCTGCACGACTTGTATATTCACCAACTGTATCGCAATTCGCACACAACCCAACAACACCACTAACAACAGCACATTGATGCGCCAGCGATTAATTGTTACTGGGCGTTTCGATTGTGTAGAGCGTGTTGCCATAAGCGTTATCAGTTAGCAAACAAGACGAGCGTTGATTGCACCATCGAATACAAGCAGTTACGGTAAGTGATCGATTGTGATAACGGGCAACTTTTCCTGCGGAACCTGAGCTGTAGGTTCGATCAAAATGTAACGGGCCTGATCAGGAGTCATTGGACCCATCTGCAATTCACGGGCACGCTGATCGATCGAGCGCAGCGCCTGCGCCTCCGAAAGCTTCAACAGCAGTGCGCTTCGTTCGCGTAACAACTCGGTTTGCTGCGCTTCCAAATCCGCCAGTTGGTAGCCCTTCGAGGCCAACTGACCGATCTGCCCGAGCGAAATCAGGCTGATCAGTGATAACAGGAGCGCTGCTACGATTAAATAGCGGCCCCCATCGAGCCGCAAATAACGAGTGAGGTCGAGACGCCGCGCCCGAGCTTGCTCAAGCGGGAACAGTTTTCGTACATTAACAGCCATGCGTGGGTCTCCCTCCCCAATCGGAAAACGAGAACGAGCGAAATTGTTTCAGTGTTCAACAACAACGAGGGCGTCGTTCGATGTATTTCACGGATTCCGTTCGGCGATGCGCAGCTTTGCGCTTCGGGCGCGTGGATTCGCCTTAATCTCCTCTTCTCCTGCCACAATCGGTTTTTTCGTTACAATCCGCAGTCGGGTCTCTCCTTCCTGCCCTCCATACCCCGACTCCGTGCGGAAGAACGTTTTGACGATCCGGTCCTCCAGTGAATGAAACGAGATCACTGCCAGGCGTCCGCCCGGTGCAAGCAGCTCGACAGCCTGCGGAAGCACGCTTTCGAGGCTCTCTAGCTCTCGATTGACTGCGATTCGCAGCGCTTGAAAGGTGCGGGTGGCCGGATGCACTTTGCCGTGGCGGCCACCGAGCGCGCGTGTCACAAGGGCTGCTAGCTCGCCAGTGGTGCGGATCGGCTGTTTGCGGCGCGCCTCGACGATGAATCGTGCGATGCGCCGTGAGGCTCGTTCCTCACCATACTGATAGATCAGATCGGCCAACTCACCCTCGGGCAGTTGGCTCAACAGGTCAGCGGCGGTTTCGCCTCTGGTGGTATCCATTCGCATATCGAGCGGCGCATCGGCCTGGAACGAGAAGCCACGTTCGGCGGTATCGATCTGATGAGACGACACCCCCAGATCGAGCAGGATGCCATTGACCTGATCGAAACCAGCCTCACGGGCCAGCGCCGCAAGATCGCGAAAATTTCCGTGAACAAGTCGCGCGCGCTCGCCGAAGGGTGCCAACCGCACCGCCGCAGCCGCCAGAGCCGCCGGGTCGGCATCGATGCCAAGCAACATGCCATCGGGCGCGCAGGCCTCCAACACAGATGCGGCATGCCCCGCACCGCCCAACGTCGCATCGATATAGCGACCGCCCGGCACAGGGGCAATTCCTGCTAAGGTCTCAGCAGGCAGCACCGAAACGTGCTGAAAATCTGGATTGAGCAATTCTGGTTGCGATGTATCCATACTGCGAAGCCTATGCTCAATCGCTAACACGATGCTGCGTTAGACGCCCAATTTCGCCAATTGCTCGGCAATCAAACCGCCGTTGACATCCAGCGATTCCAACACCTCACGCCAGCTATCACGCGACCAGATTTCAAAGTGCGTGTTCAGGCCAGCCACAATCACCGGCTCGGTAATCCCCGCATATTCACGCAGATTCTGAGGAATCAATACGCGGCCCTGGCGATCGAGTTGGACATCTGCTGCGCCCGAAAATAATAAACGACGTAGGTTTCGCGCATCGCCCTGCCCGAGCGAAAGCGCACTGACCTGCTGTGCGAGTTGATCCCACATTGCGCGAGGGAAGCCCATCAAACAGCGGTCGAACCCACGTGTTATGATAAGTCCTTCGCCCAATTCCTCGCGAAAGCGAGCCGGAATGGCTAGGCGGCCTTTATCATCTATGTTGTGCTCATATTCGCCTAGAAACATTGCCGTCACTCACGATCACGGTTGTACTACTTCGACTGATCGTTTAGTACTTGGGCTGAATAGAACATTTGTACTATATTCCCCACTTTCCCCCATATTTCCCCACAAGTGCAGGTATTATATACCACCTAATCCCAATTTTCAAGCCTTTTTATGTTCATTTTAGGGATATAACGGAATCTAGGTCGAAAAAACACTTTACGATTACGCTTCGTATTTATTTGACACATCCCTCGTTCGCCTGCTATAGTGATAACGCTTTTTAAACGGCTTGTAGCTCGGCAGCACGCGGCACCACGTACACCCCCACATGCCAAACTCCATAACACAAACGAGGAATCTATGCCGAATCTGACACATCTCGATGCGGATGGGCACGCCCATATGGTCGATGTAGGCGCAAAATCGGACACCCAGCGCGAGGCGATCGCCCGAGGAACGGTGCTGATGCAGCCCGCCACACTCGACGCCATCGTGGCAGGAGAGCTGCCCAAGGGCGATGTGCTGGCGGTGGCGCGCATCGCGGGGATTATGGCCGCCAAACGCACGCCCGACCTGATTCCGCTTTGTCATCCCTTATTGCTCACACATGTCTCGGTCGAACTGACCCCCGATCGGGACAACCACGCCGTTCAGATCGAAGCGAAGGTGCGCACCACCGGCAAGACGGGCGTGGAGATGGAGGCGCTCACGGCGGTCAGCGCGGCGGCGCTCACGATCTACGATATGTGCAAAGCGATCGACCATGGCATTCGCCTCACCGACATTCGCTTGGCCGAGAAGCGTGGGGGGAAAAGTGGGGAATTGATCCTCGAATAGGGCACTCGGGGACTGTGATACACTTGTAATCAAAGTTGACAAATTAACTCGACTACAGTACCATACTCACCACTTAACAAACTATGGTGCGCTTATCCAGAGAGGCAGAGGGACCGGCCCAGTGAAGCCTCGGCAACCACCAACGCGGAGCCTGGCAAAAGAGCCAACGACAGCGACGGAATGGTGCCAAATCCGGCAGCGAAGACTGGAAGATGAGCGGCGAGTCTGGATACGAGCCCTCTCTACGCGTGTAGAGAGGGTTTTTGTTTAAGCCCTCACTTCAACAAGTGAGGGCTTTTCGTTAGAGCGAAGGCCACCGAAAGGAAACATAGATGTCTGAACACATCAACGCATCTTGGGCACTTGCCACGCACCTTGTTCACGCTGGTGAACGTGCGCCCGCACCGCAAGCGACCCCAACTGCAACACCGATCTACACGTCGGCCACCTACATCTACCCGTCCTTCGATGCGCTCGACGCGGCCTTCGAAAACAATGATGGTTATGTCTACACGCGCTACGGCAACCCCACCGTCGATGCGCTCTGCCAGGCGGTTGCCGTGGCGGAACGCGGCGTTGGTGCGGTCGCCTTTGGCTCGGGGATGGCGGCCCTGCACGCGGCGCTGCTCGCCGCAGGGACACCACGGGGCCAGACCGCCCCGCAGCCGCGCGGTATCCTGCTCGCCAACGACCTGTACGCCTCCACCGGGGTGTTGGTGCGCGAGTTCTTCGCCGCCCGTGGCGTGCCCGTCGCCACCTGCGATATGACCGACCTCGATGCGGTGGAGGCCGCTCTGACCGAACACCAGCCCGATGTGCTGCTGGTGGAGCAACTCTCGAACCCGCTGCTCAACGTGGTCGATGTGGCGGCGTTGGCCCAGCGCGCCAAGGCCCACCGCGCGCGCTTGGTGGTCGATAACACCATCGCCACGCCGATCGTGCAGCAGCCGCTCACGCTCGGGGCCGACCTGGTGATCCACAGCGCCACCAAGTACCTCGGTGGTCACGCCGATGTGGCGGGTGGCATCGTGGTGGCCCGCAGCCACTTGGTGCGCGATACGCTCATCCACCAAAGTCGCCTGCTCGGTGCCTCGCTCGGCCCGTTCGAGGCGCAGCAGATCCTGCGCGGCCTCAAGACGCTGGCCCTGCGCGTCGAGCGGCAGTGCGATAATGCCGCACAGATCGCCGCGTGGCTGGCCGAGCAGCCCGAAGTGGCGTTGGTGCGCTATCCGGGCCTGGCCTCGCACCCGCAGCATCAACTGGCCACCGCAGCCTTCGGCGGGCGCTACGGCGCGCTGATCACCTTCGACCTGCGCGACATCGACCGCCCGGCCTTGGGGCGCTTCTTCGATGCGCTGCGCCTGGTGCTGCCCACCACCTCGCTCGGCGATGTGTACACGCTCGCCACCGCCCCGGCGATCACCTCGCACCGCGAGCTTTCGCCCGAGGAGCGCAGCGCGCGGGGCATCAGCCTGGGCACCGTTCGGCTCTCGGTCGGCATCGAGGCCGCGACGGACATCATCGCTGATCTGCGGCGAGGTCTCGACGCCACACATTAAACTGTTGTTCGAGGATTTGAGAGCAAATCCCTGGGTACTACCGAATCCGATTGGAAAGTGTCACTATCAACCCCGTTTTAGCCTGCGGCAGCAAGGTAGTTTTTCTTCTTTTGTGATGTCGTGGCGCTGCTACGCGCAGCACCACGACATCACTTGCCAGGGTGAGACTGGTATTGATCGCAATGCATCGTTTTTTACAACGTTTTTCACTGTCATTCCGAACGAGCCGCTAGGCGACGTGAGGAATCTCACCGTTTTACATTGCATTTCACGATGAGATCTCTCCCCATTCGCTTCGCTCAGGGCTTCGACCTTCGAGATGACATTGTTTTTCGTTGTACAGAAAACGTAAAAGACTGATGACACACTGCATTCAGTAAACAAGCTGATTTAGTAATCATTCGGATTTGGTATCAATAATCTGTGGATACGCTCTCACTCCCGCATCAACACACGGCGCGCCAGCGCTAAAAACGCCGTCAGCGTCGGGCTACACCAGCGCTTCGCATTCCAGATCATCTGCGTGGTCATATTCAGGTCGGGGCCAACCCAGGCCAACTGCGCCAACTCGCCACGCGCCACCTCATCGGCGACCGTCACGCGGGGCAGCACCGCCACACCCATTCCGGCCATCACACACTGCTTGATCGCCTCGACGCTGTTGAACTCCATCACCTCGTGCAGCGGCGTGTTGGCGGCCAGCATCACCTGCTCGAAGCGCACCCGATACGCGCAACCCGCCTCGGTCAGCAGCATCGGCACACCAGCCAAATCGGTGGGCTGCACCGCCGCTGATGACGCCAGCGGGTGCTCGGGCGGGGCCACAAACACAATCTCCTCGATGGCCAGCGGCTCCACCTGCAAACCCGGCGTCTCGTGCACAGGCTCCAGCGTAAACGCCACATCAAGCTCGCCCTGTAGCACATGCTGCCGCAGCAGGAGCGAGGACATCGGGCGGAACACTACCCGTGCCTGCGGCAACTCGGCCCGCACAAGCCGCAGCACCGCCGGCAACCGATACGCGCACAAGGTATCGGACGAACTGATCTGCACCTGGCTGCCAACATCTTCGGCCACCGCCGCCTGGGCCTCATCGGCCAGCGCCAGCAGACGTCCGGCGTAATCGAGCAGACGCTGCCCGGCGCTCGTCAACTGCACGCGCCGCCCCAGCCGATCGAACAGCACCACCGATAGCTCGTCCTCCAGCGCCCGAATATGCGCCGTCACATTCGACTGCACATAGCCCAACCGCTCGGCAGCCCGCGTGAAACTGCCCGTTTCGGCCACCGTGCGAAATGTCGTTAAGTGTCGCAGTTCCAATGTATCACTTTCTTTGATGAATTGTATCTTATTTCTTCATTTTACATGATAATAGTACCATGCTATCCTCCCTTTATCAATCCAAAGCTAGAGAGGGAATAGCATGCAAACGACACATCCGCAACAACTCGCCGAGCGCCGTTCATTCCTGCCCGCCGTGCTCATCACCGCGCTCGCACTCGGCACAACCATCGTTTTGTGGGCCGCCGCTTTTGTGGGAATCCGCGCGGCACTGCCCGCCTATGGCGCATTCCACCTGGCGGCGCTGCGTTTCCTGATCGCAATGGTGGTGATGTTGGTGGTTGCTGTGGTAGCACGGGTGCGGCTGCCTGAGCGGCGCGACCTCGGGCGGATCTTCGCCCTGGGGGTGGTGGGCATCTCAGTCTACAATATCGCGCTCAACTTGGGGGAAGTGGAAGTGGACGCCGGGATCGCCAGCCTGCTCGTCAACACCAGCCCGATCTGGACCAGCCTTACGGCGCAACTGCTGCTGGGCGAACGCCTGCGTTGGCTGGGATGGCTCGGCATTGCGGTGGGCTTCACGGGCGCGGCCACCATCGCGCTTGGGCCGGGCAGCCAAATCCAGCTCGGCTGGGGCGTGCTGCTGATCATCATCGCAGCGCTGGTGCACGGCCTCTACAGCGTGATCCAAAAGCCGCTGTTCCAACGCTACCGCCCCGTCGAAGTGACGACCTACACAATCATTGCAGGAGCGCTGGGGCTGCTGCCGTTCGGTTGGGGCTTGCCCACCACCATCATGAACGCGCCGCTGAGCAGCACGCTCGCTGTGATCTTCCTGGCGGTGGGACCAGCCGCGCTCGCCTACGGCACCTGGTCGGTAGTGCTCTCGCGTATGCCCGCCGCACGAGCCGCTAGCTTCCTCTACCTCGTTTCACCAACCGCCATCATCATCGCTTGGGTGTGGCTGGGAGAAACACCCACCATCACCACGTTGATCGGCGGCGCGTTGGCCCTACTCGGCGTCAGCATTGTGGCTCGTTCACGGCAGGCGCACTAAACCTTGGGTCGCTCCATCTCGAAGACCTGGCCGAGCGTGGTGTACTCGCTGCCGCCCAAGCGCGCAATCGGGCGCCACGCCTCCGCATCGATCAGGCCGTTCGAGCGGAGCAACCCATCGCGAATGTGCAGATACACCACCTCCGCCAGCACGATCGTGTAGCCAGTCGCAGGCACTGTCACCACTTGCACCAGCCGCGCCTCAAGCGCGATCGGCGCCTGCGCCACACGGGGCGGGCGCACCATCACACTCGGCACCGCCTCCAAGCCCGCCACATCGAACTCGTCCACACCCGCAGTGTACTCGCCCGAGGTGGCGTTCATCGCCGTGGCCAACTGCTCGTCGGGCAAGTGGATCACCATCTCGCCCAGCGCCTCGATATTGCGCAGCGTATCCTTCTGCTCACCAGCGCGGCTGCCCACCGAGAACATCACCATCGGCGGCGTGTAGCCTACGAGGTTGAAGAACGAGAACGGCGCCAAGTTTCGGGCGCCCTGCGCATCCTGCGTGCTCACCCATGCGATCGGGCGTGGCACCACCACACTGCCCATCAAGCGCGACAAGTCGCGCCGCTCCAAACTCGTCGGATCAATCGATTGCATGCGATCTTCCTCTTCAATGCACCAATGAGTCTTTACACCCACCGCAGCTACGCCACACTCTGGCCTAGCATATACAGCGCAAAACTGCCCAACCAATGCTCCCCGGCGTACTCGCCACTCGCAATGCCCTCCATGCCCGCGTGGGCATGCGCCTCGGCAGCCTTGGTCAGCAACGCATGGCGCGGATCGTCCGGCGCCAACGCTGAAGCGATACCCCACAAACACCACGCTCGGCTGAGGTTCAAGCCGTCCAAATGCACGATCTGCCCATCGCTGCGGTCGCTCACCACCACCGGCTCCAACAAGCCATTTCCACCTTCCAAGCGGGGCAAATACGCATCGAACCAATCGCCAAAACGCCAGGGCGGCAGCACCCGCCGCATCAGATCGGCGGTCAACAGGCCGGGCGAAAAGAAATCGTTGCCGCTCGGCTCCCAGGCCGTCGGGTAATCGCGGTCCTCGTTGAAATACGCCAAACTGCGCTGCTCGATCAACTGCGCCAACTCGCGATGGCCGACCGCCCGCGCGAAATCGAGCGCGAAGCAGAGCGCAAACGCCGTATTATTGTGCGTCCCGCTGCGCACTGGATACGTCAACTTCGGCAGATACTCGGTGAACCCCGCAATCATCACCTCAGTCAACGGCGCTAACGCACGGAGCCAGCGCTGCGCATCAGGATCATTCCAGGAATACAGCTCCTGCGCCAACTTCAACACCCAAGCCCAGCCGTACGGGCGCTCGAACGAAGCCCGGCCCGGCTCTTGGAAGTACGCCGCCTCGGCCCGCAGATTCGCCTCGCTCAAATGCTGCGCCAACGCCGCCCGAATACTGCTCGCCAGCGGCAGTTGCGGCAGCACGCGCAACAAACGCACCAACAACCAATGGTTATGCACCGCCGAATGCCAATCGAAACAACCGTAAAACGCCGGGTGAAGCTCACGGGGTAACCGCCGATCATCAGCATCCTGATGCACATGATGGGCACTGTAAGGAAAAGCTCGATCAATGTTCTGCAGCGCAATCGCAGCCAACTGCGCCGCCAAAGCACTACTAATCTGGTAGCTCATCGTGGCCTCTTTCTACCTATCGAAAAGCGCAAAACCGGAACGCCTCAACCGTACTCCGATCACCGCCACCTTCGACAATGCCACATCCACGCAATATGCCAGATCTCTACGCCAATTCTTCACAAACGCTTCACACGTAACCACTATATTGGCAGCATTGCACCGATACCACGACAAAGGAGCGAACAATGCACCCAGGCACGATCGGCACACGCCTCAAGACCATCACCAGCGGCCTCGTCCTGGCCATCGCGCTAGCATCCTGTGGCGCGCAAGCGACCCTACTCCCGGGCAACGCCAACGCCCAACAGCAAACCGCCAACGCGCCAGAATCCACCATCACCATCAGCGGCGGCTACGAACTCGACCCGCGCGACAACGGTCGCCCCGTCGTCCTCATCGCAGCAGCGCTCGGCGTATCAAGCGAGGTCTTTCGCGAAGCATTCAGCAAAGTCAACCCCGCCGGAGCGGGCCAAACTCCCAGCGACGCACGAGTACACAGCAACAAAGCCGTCCTACTCGAAGCGCTCGGCCCCTACGGCATCACCAACGAGCAACTCGACCGCGTCTCCGACTACTACCGCTACAACCGCAGCGCGGGCGAAATGTGGCCCACCACACCCGCCACCATCGAAGCAACCATCAGCAACGGCCAAGTCACAGGCGTGCGGCTCATCGACGGCGGTGCGGGCTACACCTCCTTGCCCACCATCACCATCAACGGTCATCCCGAAGTGCGCCTGAACGTCACCCTCGCCTACGGCACCGATCTCGCCACCAACGGCTCAATCGCGAGTGTGACTCTCGCCGAGTAACCGTCAAGCCACCGCAGCGTGTCGTCCACCCTCGCGGCACGCTGCACAACCCAAAAACCGCATCTAACGCCCATTCGGCATATTGTACACCCTCGCAGATGCATTCAACCACCTCTCCCTCAAACAACATGCGAAACCCTCGCGGCCAGACAAGGTGACCAGGTGAATCGGCTACATACCGCGTTATGTTCAACGAAAAGCACTGTCATCTCGAACGGTCGAAGCCCTGAGCGAAGCGAATGG